>OJBY01000093.1_pt1 | contig 57125 bp, 65 predicted proteins | sample 1591731 | NCBI WGS metagenome assembly OJBY01 (sample SAMN05416837, study PRJEB24817) | seawater metagenome | isolation source: Sea water | place: Canada:Atlantic | collected 2013-07
ATCTACACTATCCTCTTCGTCGGCAGCGTCAGATGTGTATAAGAGACAGCGCTACCGGTCACACCATAGAGCAAAAAGGTTTGGTATCCGCAAGCTGAGTTGATTGCTTCAAATGCAGCAGTTTGCGCCGGATTCATCGGTTCCGACCCTGCGACAACGGGTTTACCAATTTTAGCGGGGAGTGTAGCTTCAGAAATAAGAGGATCAAGATCGCCGCGAGCGGGCGGAGATTGGGTGCATTTGACTATGGCCTTTGATTCAAGTGACCTAAGCGTGGCTAGGGAGATACCCAGATTCAAGCGCTCTGCGTCACTGAAAAAACCCGGGGTCAGCATTGCTTGATAAGCATCATGCAGTCGGTGGTGGCGCTGATCCGGAGCCTTAGCCTCAGGGGTCAGTATCCAGTAATTCTGAGTATCTTGGGTGTCCGCTAGCCATAGATCGGTTTCACCAAGCCCAGGGAGCATGGCACTCAGCACCTCACCCAGAGGCTCTAAGTAGTAGTCGCTCATCCATACAGCCAGTTTCATGAGTCTGTGATCGATCACAGGCTTGCTATCGATCAGCTCGAGCGCTTGCTTAAGCGGGTAATCAGTAACTGGAAGCTGTGAGGGTAACTCAGTGATCACGCCAATCATGCGGCGTGATCCAAAAGGGACCTTGATTCGAGCACCGATTTGAAGCTGGTTGAGCTCTAAACTTCCTGGCAGATAACTAAAACTCTGATCGAGCGGCACTGGGAGCGCCACCTCGATTAGCGCGGGGGTGGCAGCGGGGGAGGTATTTTTGGAGTTCACGGGCTTAGAAGATGCAGGGTTATGGTTAGTCAAAGCTGGCTGGCCTGAAGCAATTTGTTTGCGAACAAGTGTTTCAGTTTAAAGCTACTCAGCTTTTTAAACATCCAAGCTCATGACAGCGTCCATCTCAACCATTGCGCCCTTGGGCAGGCCCGAAACCTCAACAGCGGCACGTGCTGGAAGTGGCGCGGTGACGTACTGTTGCATGATCTCGTTGAGTTTGTCGAAGTTGCCAAGATCGGTCACAAATACCCCAAGTTTCACGATGTGCTCCAGTGATCCACCAGCAGCGCGGCAGACGGCGTGTAGGTTCTTGAAGACTTGATGGGCTTGGGCTTCAAATCCATCTGCCAGTTCGGCAGTGTCAGGGTGCAAGCCGATCTGACCTGAGAGGAAAACTAAGTTAGCAACCTGCACGGCTTGCGAGTAGGTGCCGACTGCTTTTGGTGCGTCGCTGGTTTGGATGATTTTTTTCATGGGTAAATTGACCTTTGGTGGGTGGCTCATATTAGCAAATTGTTCAGCTTGGTCTGTAGCCTTACTGCAGGCGAAGCCTTAAAAGCTGAGTGCATCTAGCCGCTATAGTAAGAAGGGAATTTTCAGACTACAGCCTTAAGTAAAATGTCATCAATCTCCCGCATCACGCACAGACTGACTGACCAGTGGCTAAGACCCTTTAACTAAAACAAGGCCGTCCACTGTGGTCATTTTAGTTTATCTGCTATCAAGCCTTGCCATAAACGTAAAAGATCTATAACATACGCAGTCTGAAATTGAGCTTAGGCAGCGCGCAGGCCTTCGCATACAGCTGGTGCATCGATACCGGCACTGTTTTATAAACCCATACGGCCACCCTTTAGGGTAGGGCACGTGTGGACTTTTTTATTTAACCCTTGGAGTTGCTTGCATGGCCAACCAAAGGATTCGCATCCGACTGAAATCTTTCGATCACCGCTTGATCGATCAGTCAGCTGAAGAAATCGTAGAAACCGCAAAACGCACTGGTGCACAAGTGAGTGGACCTGTTCCATTGCCTACCCGTATCGAGCGTTTCGACATCCTGACTTCACCCCACGTCAACAAAGACGCGCGTGATCAGTATGAGATCCGTACGCACAAGCGCATGCTGGACATCATTCAACCAACAGAAAAAACCGTTGATGCATTGATGAAGCTGGATCTTGCTGCTGGTGTCGATGTACAGATCGCACTGAGCTAAACGAACATATTTTATCGTCGCTCGCTTGGCGGGGACAACAAACGAGGTTTCACATGGCAATTGGTTTAGTAGGAAAAAAATGCGGCATGACGCGCGTTTTTACCGAAGCAGGGGTATCACTTCCTGTCACTGTGGTAGAAGTGCAGCCAAACCGTATCACGCAGATCAAAACCTTAGAGCAAGATGGCTATCAAGCTATCCAGATCACTACAGGTGAACGTCGCGAGTCACGCGTTACTAGCGCACAAAAAGGTCACTACGCTAAAGCAGGTACTGCTGCCGGTCGTGGTCTTTGGGAATTCCGTGCAAACGATGCTGAACTGGAAGGTAAAGAGCTGGGCGGCGAATTAAAAGCTGACATGTTCACTCCAGGTCAAGCAATCGACGTCACCGGCCAGTCTAAAGGTAAGGGTTTCCAAGGTCCTGTTAAGCGCTGGAACTTCAGCATGCAAGACGCGACTCACGGTAACTCAGTATCGCACCGTGCACACGGTTCAACTGGTCAGAACCAAACGCCAGGCCGTGTATTTAAAGGCAAAAAGATGGCAGGCCACATGGGCGCTGAGCGCGTCACTGTTCAGGGACTTGAAGTAGTTTCTGTTGACGCTGAAAAAGGCGTGGTTGTGGTTAAGGGCGCTATTCCGGGTGCCAATGGCGGAGACGTAATCATTCGTCCGTCCATCAAAGCCGCTGTAGCCTAAGGGGATCATTGTGGATATCAAAACTCATTCAGGAACAGCTGTCGAACTCTCAGAAGTGGCTTTTGGCCGCGAGTTCAACGAAGCGCTGGTTCATCAGGTAGTAACTGCCTATCTGGCTGGCGGCCGTCAAGGTAGCCGTGCTCAGAAAAACCGCTCAGACGTATCTGGCGGCGGCAAAAAACCTTTTAAACAAAAAGGAACTGGCCGCGCTCGCGCTGGCTCGATCCGCTCGCCAATCTGGCGTGGGGGCGGCGTTACTTTTGCTGCTCGTCCGCAAGACTGGTCGCAAAAAGTAAACCGTAAAATGTACCGCGGCGCACTGCAGTGCATCTTGGCCGAACTCGTTCGTCAAGATCGCTTGCTGCTCGTTGACACACTGGACATTTCTGCACCGAAGACCAAAGAGCTTGCTGCTAAGCTGCAAGATCTGGGCGCCCCTAAAGCGCTGATCGTGGTTAACGAACTGCAAGACAATCTGTACCTGTCAGCTCGTAACTTGCCGCACGTAAACGTCGTAGACACCAAAGACATTGATCCAATCAGCCTTATTTCTTACGAGAAAGTGGTTATGTCCGTAGATGCTGCGAAAAAATTAAACGTTGAGTTCGGCTGAGGGAGCATACGATGAAAAACGAACGTCTTTATCAAGTGCTGCGCGCTCCTGTCTTTTCTGAGAAATCTCAGATGCTGGGCGAAGCACGTGGTGTTCAAGTCTTTAAGGTTGCTACTGATTCAACCAAAGCTGAAATCAAAGCCGCTGTTGAGCAGCTGTTTGAAGTTCAGGTTGAGCGAGTAAACACTTTGAATGTCAAAGGGAAGTCTAAGCGCTTCGGCAAGAACATTGGCCGCCGCAACGACTTTAAAAAAGCCTATGTCACTCTGAAGCCGGGCCAGGACGTGCAAATGTCCCAGGTAGCTGAAGAAGCCGACAGCGAATAAGGATACCCATTATGCCAATAGTAAAAGCTAAACCGACCTCACCAGGTCGTCGCTTCGTAGAAAAGGTGGTGCATCCGCACCTCTTTAAAGGTCGCCCTTACGCGCCTTTGCTAGAAAAGAAGTCGAAGACTGGTGGTCGTAACAACAACGGACGCATCACTACTCGCCACATCGGCGGTGGTCATAAGCAACATTATCGTTTGGTTGATTTCAAACGTAACCGCGACAACATCCCTGCGATCGTTGAGCGTATCGAGTATGACCCTAACCGGACCGCTCACATTGCTCTGATCAAATACGCTGACGGCGTGCGTAGCTACATCATCGCACCGAAAAAACTCAGCGCTGGTGATTCAGTGATCTCTGGTACATCTGCTCCGATTCGTCCAGGTAACTGTTTGCCACTGGGTAGCATCCCTGTTGGTACTGTGATCTCGAACATCGAGATGAAGATTGGCAAAGGCGCGCAGATTGCTCGCAGTGCCGGCGCTTCAGTTCAGCTTCTAGGCCGCGACGGTGTTTACTCGATCCTACGTCTGCGCTCTGGTGAAGTTCGCAAAATTCACAACAACTGCCGTGCAGTGATCGGTGAAGTGTCGAACTCTGAAAACAACCTGCGCTCACTGGGTAAAGCTGGTGCTTCACGCTGGCGCGGTATTCGCCCAACGGTTCGTGGTACGGCGATGAACCCGGTCGATCACCCGCATGGTGGTGGTGAGGGTCGTAACATGGGTAAACACCCAACCAGTCCTTGGGGCCAGAAAGCTAAAGGTCTTAAGACTCGCAGCAACAAGCGCACCAGCAGTCTGATCATCCGTCGTCGTCGCGACAAGAAATAAGGGAATTTTTAAATGCCTCGTTCATTAAAAAAAGGTCCATTCGTCGACGCGCATTTATTTGCCAAAGTCGAAGAAGCGATCGATAGCAAATCGCGTAAGCCAATCAAAACTTGGTCGCGCCGTTCGATGATCCTGCCAGAAATGGTTGGTCTGACGATTGCCATCCACAACGGTAAAGTTCACATACCTGTGATCGTTAACGAACAGATGGTTGGTCACAAACTCGGCGAATTCTCGCCAACCCGTACCTATCGTGGTCACGGTATCGACAAGAAAGTTAAGCGCTAGGGGAGCAAAATGGAAGTTGTTGCAAAACTTCGCGGAGCTCAGATCTCTGCGCAAAAAACCAGACTCGTTGCCGATTTGATCCGCGGTATGCCAGTTGAGCGTGCACTTGATGCGTTGAAATTCAGCGACAAGAAAGCAGCGGGTTTTATCAAAAAAGCGTTGGATTCAGCGATTGCAAATGCTGAACACAACAATGGTTTGGATATCGACACCTTGAGAGTTTCTACAATCTTTGTCGATGAAGGCATCACGCTTAAACGCATCATGCCGCGTGCCAAAGGTCGTGCTGATCGTATTTCTAAGCGCACTTGTCACATCACCGTGAAAGTAGGAGTTTAATCATGGGTCAAAAAGTACATCCGATTGGCATTCGCTTAGGCGTCGTCAAGCGTCATAACGCTAACTGGTATGCTGCACCAGGCAAATACGCTGAGTATTTAATCAACGATTTGGCTGTGCGTAAGTACCTTGAGCAAAAGCTCAAAGCCGCGATGACCTCAAAGATCATCATTGAGCGTCCTACTGGCGCTGCTAAAGTCACGGTTTACACGGCACGTCCGGGTATCGTGATCGGCAAAAAAGGCGAAGACATTGAAGCGCTGCAGCGTGAACTGACCAAGATGATGGGCGTTCCTGTGCAAGTGAACATTCAAGAGATTGCTCAGCCTGATCTTGACGCAACACTAGTTGCTGAAGGTATTGCCAGTCAGCTTGAGAAACGTGTCATGTTCCGCCGTGCGATGAAACGCGCAGTTCAGAACAGCATGCGTTCAGGTGCTCAAGGTATCAAAGTTGAATTATCAGGCCGTTTGGGCGGTGCTGAGATTGCCCGTACTGAGTGGTATCGTGAAGGCCGTGTGCCTTTGCATACGCTTCGTGCAGACATCGACTATGCTTCAATCCGCGCAGAAACCACTTACGGCACCATCGGTGTGAAAGTTTGGGTTTTCCGTGGAGAGATCTTGGACGGTATGGCAAGTGCGCACAATCCACCTGCTGAGACTAAACAGCCCGCTAAGCGTCCACGTCGCGAACGTCGTGATCGCCGCAGCGAAGCATAGGGGTAGATCATGTTACAACCAAAACGTACTAAATTTCGTAAAGCCTTTAAAGGCCGTAACCGTGGACTGGCGCATCGCGGCAGTACAGTAGCTTTCGGTACGATTGCTCTAAAGGCAACTGAGCGTGGCCGTATGACGGCACGTCAAATTGAAGCGGCACGTCGTACGATTACCCGTCGGGTAAAACGTGGCGGCAAGATCTGGATCCGTGTATTTCCTGATAAACCAATTACCAAAAAACCATTGGAAGTTCGTATGGGTAAAGGTAAAGGATCAGTTGAATACTGGGTTTGCCAGATCAAACCAGGCCGTGTTCTGTATGAGATTGAAGGGGTAAGTGATGAGTTGGCGCGCGAAGCTTTTGCTTTGGCAGCTGCTAAGCTTCCTTTCAAAACCACCGTTGTTAATAGGACGATCATGTAATGAAAACTACTGAACTACGTGACCTCTCAATTGATGATCTGACCACCAAGCTTGACGAAATCCAAATGAATGGTTTTCGTCTGCGCATGGCCAAAGCAACTGGCCAGCTGAGTCAGACTCATGAAGTTAGAACTAATCGCCGGATGATTGCTCGTATCAAAACGTTGATCACCGAAAAAAATCAGCAAGTCGGAGGTGACGCATGAGCGCCCAAGGTGAAAATGTCGGCGTCCTGACTGGACGAGTGCTCAGCGACAAGATGGAAAAATCCATCACTGTCGTGATCGATCGTTATGTTAAGCACCCGTTGTATGGTAAGCGTCTGCGCCGCACGACTAAGTTTCATGCTCATGATGAAACCAATCAGGCTCAAACTGGAGATCTGGTTCGCATCAAACAAGTGCGTCCGATTTCTAAGACCAAAACCTTTGAGCTGGTCGAAATCGTTGAGAAAGCGGTTAAGGCTTAAGTTAATTTTGCTAATACTGCGTGTATGCGTTAAAATACGCGCCTTTTTGATCGCAGTCAAAGCACCAGTCTGGAGTAGACAAAATGATTCAAACTGAATCGATACTGGACGTAGCCGATAACAGCGGCGCTCGTAAAGTTCAATGTATCAAAGTGCTGGGCGGTTCTCATAGACGCTATGCCAGCGTTGGCGACATCATCAAGGTTTCTGTTAAAGAAGCAATTCCTCGTGGCCGTGTTAAGAAAGGCGACGTGATGAACGCAGTGGTTGTTCGCACTAAGTTTGGCGTACGTCGTCCAGACGGATCTGTGATCCGTTTTGATGATAACGCTGCTGTTTTGCTTAACCAAAACAAAGCACCTATTGCTACGCGTATTTTTGGACCGGTTACTCGCGAGTTGCGTAATGACCGTTTCATGAAGATTGTTTCGCTGGCTCCTGAAGTACTGTAAAGAGGATCTTATGGCCAAAATTATTAAGGGCGATCAAGTCGTCGTTATCGCTGGCGGCAACGGCAACAAGCCAGCCAGAAACATGAAAAAAGGCGTGACAGGTACTGTCGTGTCTGTCAAAGGCGACAGAGTTTTGGTCGAAGGGGTCAACCTGGTTAAAAAGCACCAGAAACCTAACCAGATGACCGGTGTGGAAGGAGGCATTATTGAAAAAGAAGCCGCTGTTCATATCTCCAATCTCGCTTTGCTTAACCCAACCACCCAAAAAGCAGATCGTGCTGGTTACCAGGTGAAAGACGGGAATAAAACCCGCGTCTATAAATCATCCGGTGAGCCAGTGGCGACTGCGTCGAAATAAGGGCTTCAAATGTCACGTTTAAAGACGTTATATAACGAACAGCTTAAGACTGAAATTCAAAAAGAATTGGGTCTTGAAAATGTCATGGCGATTCCAAAGCTCACCAAGATTACCCTCAACATGGGTGTTGGTGCTGCTGCTCAGGATAAAAAAATCCTTGAGTTTGCATTGGGCGACATGACAACGATCGCTGGTCAAAAACCTGTGGTATGTCTCGCACGTAAATCAGTTGCTGGTTTCAAGATTCGTGAAGAGTGGCCAATTGGTTGCAAAGTAACTTTGCGCGGCGAACGCATGTATGACTTCCTTGATCGTTTGATCACGGTTGCTATCCCGCGTATCCGTGACTTCCGCGGATTCTCACCAAAAGCATTTGATGGTCGTGGCAACTACTCGATGGGCCTCAAAGAACAGATCGTATTTCCAGAAATTGAATACGACAAAATTGACCAGATCCGCGGCATGGACATCACCATGACCACGACTGCTAAAACCAACGATGAAGGCCGCGCGCTGCTTAAAGCGTTTGGTTTCCCATTCAAGTAAGGGCTTAGACATGGCAAAGAAAAGCATGATCAACCGTGAGCGTAAGCGCGAGAAAACGGTTGCAAAATACGCAGAGAAAAGAGCCGCATTTAAGGCGACGATTAACGATGTGAACGCGACTGACGAAGCTCGTTTTGAGGCAGTTCTTAAACTTCAAGCGCTCCCGCGCAATGCTTCTCCTGTTCGTCTTCGCAATCGCTGTGCTCTGACTGGTCGTCCTCACGGTTACTTCCGTAAGTTCGGTCTTTCACGCAACATGGTTCGTAAACACGTAATGCAGGGCGATGTCCCAGGCGTTACCAAAGCAAGCTGGTAAGGATTAACCTATGAGTATGCAAGATACCGTCGCCGACATGCTTACCCGCATTCGTAACGGCCAGATGGCAAACAAAACTACCGTTATCATGCCGGGTTCAAAAGTCAAAAAAGCGATTGCTGACCTTTTGGTTAGCGAAGGTTACCTGATCTCTGCTTCTATGGAGCAACTTCAGAACAACACGCTCGAGATGACTGTTGAGCTCAAGTATTATGAAGGCAAAGCGGTTATCGAACAGATCAAGCGTTATTCACGCCCAGGTCTGCGTCAATTCCGTGGTACAGATGCGATTCCTTCGGTCAATCAAGGCCTAGGCATCTCTATTGTTTCAACCAGTAAAGGGATCATGACCGATCGTGCTGCTCGCGCTGCTGGCGTTGGCGGTGAAGTGATCGCTTTTGTTTCTTAATTTTTTTTAATAGGATTTCCTCATGTCTCGTGTGGCTAAAGCCCCAGTGATCATCCCTAGTGGAGTCAGTATCACCCAGAACGGATCTCAGGTAGAAGTCAAGGGTAAGAACGGTGTTCTTTCTCTTCGCCTGCATGATTCGGTCGAGTTAAAACAGGATGACCAGTCCCTAAATGTCTCTCCCGTCAAAGATTCAAAAGACGCGTGGATGCACTCTGGTACCGTTCGTGCATTGCTGAACAACTACATCGTTGGTGTTACTGACGGTTTTCAGCGCAAATTGCAATTGGTTGGTGTTGGTTACAAGGCTCAAGTGAGCGGTAACACTGTCAATCTTAACCTGGGTTTTTCTCACCCCATCGCTTACGTATTGCCTGAAGGCGTTACGGCAGAAACTCCAACCCAAACTGAGATCGTGCTCAAATCAGCCGATAAACAGTTGGTAGGACAAGCAGCCGCTAACATTCGTGCATTCAGACCACCAGAGCCCTACAAAGGCAAAGGTGTACGTTTCAGCGATGAGCACATTGTTCGCAAAGAAGCGAAGAAGAAATAATTCAGGTTAGGAGCCAATCATGTCTGATAAAAAACTATCTAGACTGCGTCGTGCCAAAAAGACTCGCTATCATATTCGCGATCTTGGTATGAGCCGTCTGTGCGTTAACCGTACACCGCGTCACATTTATGCTCAGCTGATTTCAGCTGATGGTTCAACCATCATTGCTCAAGCGTCAACTCTTGACTCAAGCTTGCGTCAAGGCGGCACGGGAAATGTCGACGCTGCACAAGCTGTCGGTAAATTGATAGCCGAACGAGCAATTGACAAAGGGATTAAGCAGGTTGCTTTTGACCGCTCAGGGTTTAAATATCACGGCCGTATTAAAGCGTTAGCTGACGCTGCCCGTGAAAATGGATTGGAGTTTTAATCATGGCTAAAGTAGAACAAACTGACGGCTTGACCGAAAAGCTGGTAACAGTTGGCCGCGTATCTAAAGTAGTTAAAGGCGGACGTATCTTTTCGTTCACCGCTTTGACTGTTGTTGGCGATGGCAATGGCCGTGTTGGTTTTGGTCGTGGTAAAGCACGTGAAGTGCCAGCCGCTATCCAAAAAGCACTTGAAGCTGCTAAGCGCAACATGATTGACGTTGATCTGAACGGTCACACGCTTCAACACGCCATCAATGCGCGTCACGGTGCAAGCCGCGTTTACATGCAACCTGCTTCTGAAGGTACCGGCGTTATCGCTGGCGGCGCAATGCGCGCCGTGCTTGAAGTTGCTGGCGTCCAAAACGTATTGGCTAAATGCTACGGTTCAACCAACGCTGCTAACGTAGTTCGTGCGACATTTAACGGACTTCGTGCCATGAACTCTCCTGAGCAGGTTGCCGCTAAGCGCGGTAAAAAGCTGAGCGAAATCCGAGGATAATCATGAAAACTATCAAAGTGACTCAGCTGAAATCTTCAGCGCATCGCTTGCCAAATCATAAGCTGTGTCTTAAAGGTTTGGGCTTGCGCAAAATTGGTCATACCGTCGAAGTGGTCGATACCCCTTCAAATCGCGGCATGATTAACAAAGTTTACTATATGGTTAAAGTGGAGGAGTCAGCATGAGCTTACAGCTAAACAATCTGTCACCTGCTCCAGGTAGCAAAAAAGACGCTCACCGTGTTGGCCGTGGTATTGGCTCTGGACTGGGCAAAACTGCCGGTCGTGGTCATAAAGGTCAAAAGGCTCGTAAAGGTGGTGGTATCCGTAGTGGTTTTGAAGGTGGTCAAACTCCTTTGTACCGCAGACTTCCTAAGTTTGGTTTCACTAGCCGTATGGCAAAAGACACCTACGAGATCCGCTTGTCTGAACTGAACAAGATCGAAGGTGATATCGTTTCTATGGAAACCCTAAAGGCTTGTAACTTAGTTCGCCAAGACGCGAAGCGGGCTAAAGTGATTCTGTCTGGTTCTATCGATAAGGCTTACACCATCGAAGGTCTGCGTGTGACTAAAGGTGCTCAGTCAGCGATTGAAAGCGCTGGCGGATCAGTTAAGTAATTCATGGCCAATCAGCTAACTAGCGGCGGAATTGTGGCGGCTCTGCGCCGCCACAATGAACTGGTATCGCGCATCCTGTTCCTACTGGGTGCGCTTTTGGTTTATCGGATCGGATCCCATATTCCTGTACCGGGCATCAACTCGCTCAGACTCCAAGAGTTGTTTTCGCAAAATGAAAACACGCTCTTGAGTGTGTTCAATACCTTTTCGGGCGGTGCTTTAGAGCGCTTATCGATTATGGCGTTGGGTATCATGCCTTATATCTCGGCTGCGATTATCATCCAGATGATGACCGCTGTCGTACCTTCCTTAGAGGCACTTAAAAAGGAAGGCGAGTCGGGACAGCGTAAGATTTCTCAGTACACGCGTCAGGGAACTTTGTTTCTGGCTATCTTGCAGGCAATTGGTATCAGTGCAGGTCTGCAGAGTTCTGGATTGACGTTGACGACGGGTATGAGCTTCATGCTTCCTGCTGTGATATCACTGGCAACCGGTACCATGTTCTTGATGTGGCTTGGTGAGCAGATCACAGAACGCGGTGTGGGCAACGGTATCTCCATGTTGATCTTCGCCAGTATTATTGCGTCTATGCCGAGCATCGTACTGCAGTCTGTTGAGTCGCTACAAAACGGTCAGACCAGTTTGATCGCGTTGTTTGTATTTGCCGTGATTGTGATCTTGGTTTCAGCAGGGATTGTCTACGTAGAGCGAGCACAGAGAAAAGTGCCCGTACACTACGCGCAAAAACAACAGATGGGCCGCAAGGTGTTTCCGCAGCAGCGCTCGCACCTACCCCTTAAGTTGAATATGGCAAGCGTAATACCGGCAATCTTCGCCAGTTCCATCTTGCTGGTTCCAAGCTCAATAGCACAGTGGTCTGGAGCGGCAGTAGAACCCAGCTTGTTCCAAAGCTTCTTGCAGGGCTTTGTAGTGCTCATGTCACCTGGTCAGCCGATCTATCTGCTGGTTTACGGCAGCATGATTATCTTCTTCTGTTACTTCTATACGGCTTTGGTATTTAGTCCTAAAGATGTCTCAGAAAACTTAAAGCGAAGTGGTGCTTTTGTTCCGGGGATTCGCCCAGGCTTACAAACTCAGCGCTATCTGGATCATTTGATGACGCGCATCACTTTTATTGGTGCGATCTATATGACCGTTGTCTGCGTGGCACCTATGGTTGCTGGTGGTGGATTCAGTGCCTTTTACATCGGAAGTATTGGTGTTTCATTGCTGATTGCCATCGTCGTACTCATGGACTTTATTGCTCAAGTGCAAAATCATCTGGTGAGCCATCGATATGACGGCGAATCGTTAATTAATTTATAAAGTGAGGTTGTTATGAAAGTTCAAGCTTCAGTTAAGAAAATCTGTAAAAATTGTAAAGTCGTTCGTCGCCGCGGTGTCGTACGTGTGATCTGCAATGCCGAACCGCGCCATAAACAGCGCCAAGGCTAACAAAGTTGCCAAACCGGGCGCATTAGGGTAATATCCGCGCTTCGTGTTTGGCTTGTTATTGATTTAGGAGTAATTAAATGGCTCGTATTGCTGGGGTCAACATACCAGACAACAAGCACGCTGTTATCTCGCTGACGTATATTTTTGGTGTGGGTCGTACGACTTCACAAAAAATCCTCGATGCAGTGAATATCAATGCAACTACCAAGATCTCTCAACTGACTGATGCTCAGTTAGATGATATCCGTAGTGAAGTTGGCAACTATGTAACTGAAGGCGATCTTCGCCGTGAAGTTTCCATGAACATCAAACGTTTGATGGACTTGGGTTGCTACCGTGGTCTGCGTCATCGTCGTGGTTTACCACTTCGTGGCCAGCGCACCAAAACCAACGCACGTACTCGTAAGGGTCCGCGCAAACCAATCAAAAGATAAGTAAACCAGGAAGCTAAAAGATGGCAAAAGATACTCGTGGCCGCAAGAAAATAACCCGAAGTGTTTCTGAGGGTGTGGCTCATATTCACGCTTCTTTTAATAACACCATTGTGACTATTACCGATCGTCAAGGTAACGCACTGGCTTGGGCCACCTCAGGTGGACAAGGCTTCCGTGGATCTCGTAAATCTACTCCATTTGCTGCTCAGGTAGCTGCTGAAGTTGCTGGTAAAGCGGCTTTAGATTATGGAGTTAAGAACCTAGATGTTTTAGTGAAGGGCCCAGGCCCTGGTCGAGAATCTGCGGTACGTGCATTAGGATCAGTGGGTTATAAAATTAGCAGCATCACTGATGTTACCCCGATTCCTCACAACGGTTGCCGCGCCCCCAAGAAGCGCCGCGTTTAACCGACCAACGATTCATCTAGGAGAGATTTATGGCCCGTTATATCGGTCCCAAACTCAAGCTTTCCCGCCGCGAAGGTACTGATCTTCAGTTAAAGTCCGGCGTAAAGACATTTGAGCAAAAAACTAAAAAAGCCGGTCGTCCACCAGGACAGCATGGTGCGTCACGCGCTAAAACTTCTGAGTACGCCACTCAGTTGCGCGAAAAGCAAAAAGTTCGTCGTATGTACGGTGTTTTAGAGCGTCAGTTCTCAAACTACTATAAAGAAGCAGCGCGTATGCGCGGCGCGACGGGTGAGAACCTGCTCGTAATGCTTGAACGTCGTCTTGATAACGTCGTTTACCGTATGGGTTTTGCCTCTACACGTGCTGAAGCACGTCAGTTGGTGAGCCACAAGGCAGTTACTGTTCAACGTGCCGGCAAAGAAGAAGCGGTTCGTGTCAACATCGCTTCAATCCAAGTGGGTGATGGCGACGTGATTGCGATTCACAGCAAAGCAAAAAACCAGTTGCGCATCAAAAACGCGATTGAGCTTGCTAATCAGCGCGGCATACCAGAATGGTTAGACGTGAATCACAGCGACATGCACGGTAGCTTCAAACAAGCACCTGATCGTGTTGATTTACCAGCCGAGATCAACGAAAGCTTGATCGTCGAGCTGTACTCTAAATAATTAGCCGAGGTGACCATGATGCTCAATGCGAATGATTTTTTTACTCCGAGCGCGATTACGGTAGATACAGTTGACTCTAAAGTTGCCAAGGTGACTTTAGAGCCTCTAGAACGTGGTTTTGGTCATACTCTGGGCAACGCTCTGCGTCGAATTCTTTTGTCATCACTGCCAGGTGCAGCGATCACTGAAGTTGAAATCTCCGGTGTTGAACACGAGTACTCAACACTTGAGGGCATGCAAGAAGATGTGCTTGAGTTGCTGTTGAACCTCAAAAGCTTGGCTTTGGTTCTGCACGAAGGTGTTGAAGCAGAGATCTCGCTTAACAAAGATACCGCGGGTCCAGTAACTGCTGGTGATATCAAATTGCCAAGTTCAGTTGAAATCATGAACCCTGAATTGGTTTTGGCAACTTTGAGTGATCGCGGTTCTTTGAACATGCGCATGAAAGTTGCTTTAGGCCGGGGTTATGAAACGTCTGATCAGCGCTATCACGGCGAGGAAACTCGTCCGGTTGGCTCGTTGCAGTTAGATGCCAGTTACTCTCCAGTGGTTCGTGTTGCTTACAAGGTTGAAAATGCCCGTGTTGAGCAGCGTACCGACTTGGATCGTCTGATACTTGATCTTGAGACTAACGGTACGATTGATCCAGAAGAAGCGATCCGTAAAGCAGCGACGATCTTGCAGCAGCAGATTTCAGCGTTTGTTGATCTTCAAGCTGATCAGCAGCCTGAGCCAGAGCCAGAACGTGAAGAGGTTGATCCTGTTCTTCTGCGTCCAGTCGATGATCTTGAATTGACCGTACGCTCGGCTAACTGCCTAAAAGCTGAAAATATTTACTATATTGGTGATCTGGTCCAGCGCACGGAAACTGAGCTGCTCAAGACGCCTAACCTGGGTAAGAAGTCATTGACTGAGATCAAAGACGTACTTGCTTCTAAAGGTTTGTCATTGGGTATGCCACTTGATAACTGGCCACCAAGCAGCCTGCGTGTAGACGATCGCTACGCCTACCGCGTGCGCTAATTAAGGAATTATTATGAGACATCGTAAAAGTGGTCGTAAGTTAAATAAAACTTCTTCACATCGTAAAGCCATGTTCCAGAACATGACCAACTCTTTGTTTGAGCATGAACTGATCAAAACCACTTTGCCTAAAGCCAAAGAACTTCGCCGTGTGGCTGAGCCTTTGATTACTTTGGCAAAAGAAGACAGCGTTGCTAACCGTCGTTTGGCGTTTAGTCGTCTGCGCTCAAAAGAGTCAGTCGGTAAGTTGTTCACTGATTTGGGTCCTCGTTTCAAAGCGCGTCCAGGTGGATACCTGCGCATCTTGAAAGCTGGATCGCGTGATGGTGACAATGCGCCTATGGCTTATGTTGAGTTGGTTGACCGCGCTCAGTGAGTTTTGAGTGTTAATAAAAAAAAGCGCCCTTAAGGCGCTTTTTTTATGTGTGCTGTTTCTGGGTGGCTAGTGTTTGTTGCTGATCAGCGTACCCAAACCTTCATGAGTGAAGACTTCAAGGAGCGTGGCATGAGCGACGCGCCCATCGACGATGTGTGCGCTGGTCACACCCGCATTGACCGCGTCTAAGGCGCACTGGATCTTCGGAATCATGCCGCCGTGTATGGTTCCATCTTTGATCAGATCGTTGACCTGTTGAACGCTGATGCCGGTTAACAGCTCACCCTCTTTATCGAGTACACCGCGAATGTTGGTGAGCAGCATGAGTTTTTCGGCGCGCAGTACTTCAGCGACTTTGCCAGCGACCGTGTCGGCATTGATGTTGTAGGAGTTGCCCTCACTGTCAGCGCCAAGAGGTGCGATGACCGGGATGAAGTTGGAGTTGATGAGCATCTGCAGCAAGCTGGCGTTGATTGATCGGATCTCGCCCACATGACCAAAGTCTAAACTTTGTGTTTTCCCGTCTTCCATGAGCTTATCGACGGTGAATTTTTTAGCGTTGATTAAGTTGGCGTCTTTACCGGTGAGTCCGATCGCTTGACCGCCATGTCGATTGATTTGCGAGACGATAGACTTGTTGACCGTGGCACCGAGGACCATTTCGACCACTTCCATGGTCGGGGCGTCGGTCACGCGTATGCCGTCGATGCGGTCGCTGGTGTGGCCGAGTTTACTGAGCAGGGCGTCTACCTGAGGCCCGCCGCCATGGACTACCACTGGGTGGATGCCCACGGTTTTGAGCAGCACGATATCGCGGGCAAAGGATTCAGCGAGCGCTGGATCGGTCATGGCGTTACCACCGTATTTGACCACCAGAACTTTGCCGGCGAATTTTTGGATGTAGGGGAGTGACTCGGTTAAAACCTTGGCGATGTTGAGCGCCGATTGGTGATCTAGTGACATGAAGGCGCTTCCTTAGTTTTTACCGGTATGACCAAAACCGCCAGCCGCGCGCTCGGTTTGATCGCTGAATTCGCTCACCACCTCAAAGGTCGATTGGGCGATGGGGACCACCACATACTGAGCGATGCGCTCCGCTGGCTCTAAGCAAAATGTCACGCTTGAGCGGTTCCACAAAGACACCATAACCTCGCCCTGATAGTCAGCATCCATTAAACCCACCAAGTTACCCAGTACAATGCCGTGCTTATGGCCGAGGCCCGAGCGCGGCAAGATCAAACCGGCAAAGTTAGGGTCTTGCACGTAGATCGCCAAACCAGTCGGGATCAGGTGAGTGGCTCCTGGTTCTATCTGGATGGGCCCATCGATGAGGGCGCGCAGATCCACACCGGCAGAGCCTGTGGTGGCGCGTTTGGGTAATTCAAACCGCGGATCATCGTTGATACGAGGGTCTAGGATTTTGACTTGTAGTTTCATAAGCTCAGGCTTTTTTTTGGTTGGCGAGCATGGCTCGCAGATTATCGATGTGTCGTTGGGCGGTGAGCACGGGATCTTCAACTGGCGCGTTGTTTTTGCCTGCCCAGATCAAATCCTCACCAGGTAACTCTTCTAAAAACCGGCTGATGCTGGTGGGCTTACGTTCAGCTCCTGCGCGGCGCTCCTTGGCATAGCTCAAGCACAGCGACTCTCGTGCTCGCGTAATCCCGACATACATGAGCCGTCGCTCCTCCTCAACCGTCTCAGACAAGATGGAGTTGCGATGCGGCAGCATCTCCTCCTCAAGCCCCATCATGTAGACGTGATTGAACTCAAGCCCTTTGGCGGCGTGTAAAGTGGAGAGACTCACTTGGTTGGTGTCGTCTTCATCGCGTTGTTGTTCGAGCATATCTAACAGCAAGAGTTTTCGAAGAGCTGCCTCAAGGGTCTGATCTTCAGGTTCCGCGCGGTTAATCAATCCTTGGATGTTTTGATACAGCACCTCGATATTATCCAGACGGTTTTTTTCCTGCTGCGGGGTCTTGGATTCATCTTTGATCAGATCGATATAGCCGATCTCACCCACCATCTGGCGCACCAGTGGGATCGGGTCGTCATTTTGGTACAGCTCTTCAGTGTAGTGCGCAATCATGCGGGCAAATTCGCTCAGCTCAGCTGCTGCACGCTTAGGTACATGCTCAGCGAGTGCTGGGCGCGAAGCCGCTTCAAGCAGCCCCAGTGCACGCTCCTGAGCGAACAGACCGAGCTTCTCGAGGGATACAGCCCCGATACCACGTTTGGGCGTGTTAACCACCCTTAAAAACGCGCTGTCGTCGTCTGAGTTCATGATCAGGCGCAAGTAGCACATGATGTCTTTGATCTCAGTGCGCGCAAAAAACGAGGTGCCGCCGGAAAGCTTATAAGGAATCTGCAGATGCCGCAGGTTAGCCTCTAAAAAGCGCGCCTGAAAGTTGGAGCGGTAGAGCACTGCAAAGTCTTTCCACTCCAAGCCTTCTTTGAGTTTGGTCACCATGATGTCGTTGGCTACCCACTCAGCCTCGCGGTCTTCGTTTGAGCAGGGTTTGACGCGAATCTGCTTACCCTGACCCTTGTCTGACCAGAGCTTTTTCTCAAACAAGTGCGGGTTGTTGGTGATCACTTTGTTGGCTGCCTCGAGTATCCGAGAAGTCGAACGGTAGTTCTGCTCAAGCTTGACGACTTTTAAGTTGGGGTAATCCTCGCCCAATTGCGCCATGTTTTCAGGCTTAGCGCCCCGCCAAGCATAGATTGACTGATCGTCGTCACCGACCGCCGTAAAATGCCCACGCTTGCCGACTAAGCGCTTAATCAGATCGTACTGCGCGTGGTTGGTGTCTTGATACTCATCAACCAACACGTACTGAAGGCGGTTTTGCCACTTGGCTTCGATCTCAGGGTGCTCAGCTAACACTTGTGAGGGCAGCACGATCAGGTCGTCAAAGTCGACCGCGTTGTAGGCGCGCAGTGATCGCTGATAAAGCTTATAGACCTCGACAAAGATCATGTCTTCGGGATCTTCGATCTTACTCATGGCCTGAGCAGGCTCAATCAGCTCGTTTTTCCAGCTACTGATCAGGCTCATGGCTTTGTTGATCAGGGTTTTTGAGTCGGCGCTGGTCATGTTGTCGCGGTGCATCAGCTCTTTGATCAAGCGCTTAGCGTCGTCGCTGTCCATGATCGAGAAGTTGGGTTTGAGCGGGGTTTTCGCTAGCTCTGCGCGCAGAAAGTTGAGCCCAAATTGGTGAAATGTCGACACGGTTAAACCCCGCGCTTGACCTGAATCCAGCAGTTTGCCCACGCGCTCGCGCATCTCTTTGGCGGCTTTGTTGGTGAAAGTCACTGCTAGGATCGAGCGCGCTGGCAGGCCGCGCTCTTGGATCAGGTAGGCGATCTTTTGGGTAATTACCGAGGTTTTGCCGGAACCAGCACCCGCGAGCACCAAGAGCGGTGCATCGACGAGTTTTAAGGCTTCAAGCTGGCGAGGGTTTAAATTGGATGACATTTTGCTAGAGGTTTTCCTAAAAGCTTACGGCTTGTTGGTGAGCAGCTGAACATGAGGGTAGGGGATCTCGATATCGGCGTCGACCAGTGATTTGTGGATGGTCTCAAGCAGCGCCGCGGTGATCTTGGGCTGTTTGTCGATGTTGGCAGGCAGCAGCCAAAACAGTAAGTACAAATTGACTCCGGAGTCGGCTAGCTCATCGACCATGATCATGGGAGCGGGGGTCTTGAGCACAAATTCGGTCGATTCGATGGCTTTTAGGATCACTTGACGCGCCTCATCGACGTGTTCCTCATAAGCGATGCCAAAAGAGGCTTTAAAGCGCACCAGGTGCCGCGCAGTAAGGTTGGTGACCTCGGCTGCGGCGACGGTTGAGTTGGGGATCACGATCGAGACGTTGTCGCGGGTGCGGATACGCGTGGTTCTGAGTGCAATGCGCTCGACCATGCCTTCTTTTTCGTTGATCCGCACCCAATCACCGATCTTAAAGGGCTGTTCAATCAAGATGGTGATGCCGGCGATAAAATCGGCGAGGGTGCTTTGAGCAGCAAAACCGACGGCCAAACCGACGATCCCTAGACCGGCGACGATTGACACAAGATCAAACCCAAACTGTTTCATGAGGGCGGCGATCGCAAACACTACCAGCAGCACGGATACGACGTTTTTCGACAGCTGCATGATCGAGGCGTTGAGGTCGTTGTTTTTAAATGTCGACTCGATCACCCGATCCATGGCGATCCACAAGCCAAAGAAGATCGCCCCAATAAACACCGCATTGACTGAGGACTTTATCGTCGCTGAGTCAATACCGATCTGAGATGCCACCACGATCGCACTGGCCAGATACCACAGGTACTTAAAGCCCTTGGCGATACGACCTTGTGATTGGGATTTGACGTTGAAGCGCTTGGAGAGCCTGCGCATGCTGAGCAGCGCGCCCCGATAAATCAACCAAAATAAAGTGATTAATAGGACGCAAATCGTGAGTCCCGCTAAAAACTTGGGTAGCCAAGATGACCAATCGATGGCGTTTATCTCTTCGGGGGCTCCGTAAAAAAAATACAAAGAGCGGCCCAGCGATTGAAAAAGCTCGTCAAGAAAAACCTGCAAATTGATCATGGTGTGGGCTGGTTACCCCTTTAAGTTTTTGAGTTCATCGAGCAGTTTTTGGGCGTGCTCTTTGGCACGAACTTTTCTGTGTTCGGCGATCAGGGTGCCACTGGCGTCAAAGACAAAGGTTGAGCGCTCAATACCCAAGACCTTTTTACCATACATATTTTTCTCTTTGATCACATCAAAGTGCTGGCAAAGGGTCTCCTCGGTATCGCTGATCAGGGTGATGCCCAAGTTTTGCTTTTCAGTGAAGCGCGCATGCGATGCTAGGCTGTCGCGTGAGACACCGATCACGGTATAGCCAAGTTCTGCAAACTCGGCGCTGAGTGCTGTGAAGTCAGTAGCTTGGGTGGTGCAGCCCGGAGTCGAGTCGCGCGGGTAAAAATACAGAACCAGAGCTTGGTTCAGTTCGGTCAGGTTAATCTGACCTTGAGTGCTTTGATAAGTTTGGTCGGGGAGTTGCATCTTGAGTCACCAATTTGTCTGGTGGTCAAAGTTTACCAAAGCTAAGCGGCAGTGTATGTGTTCATATCCCTGCAGACGCTGAATTGATCTTTTTTACGGGGTAAGTGACTTAAGTTTTGATGGTTCGGTTGAAGAGGCATCACGCGGCAGCTCGTTACAGCGAGCCGCCACGCAATCCGGGTCGTTACTTAGCGGCAGGCCTTGCTGGTGCCTGTGGATTGTTGAGCTTCAGACCCACTCGGCACTGCTGCAGCTTAGGCTGGATGCGCTTGATCTGCGGCAGCGTGTCAGGATTGGTGCCATTGACGGCGGCAGTTTGCATGCCCCAAAACTCTCCAAGCTTTAAGTTGTCAGCCTGGACCTGAGTGGTGCAGCTGCACAGCTTGTTGGCTGTTGCTTGATCAGCAACCTTAAAGTACATGATTTCCTGCGCACACTTGCTCACCATCGCCTGTTGGACATTTTTAATTTCTGCTGCGCTGGCACCAAGGGTGAAGCCACCTAAGGCGATGGTTAAGATCGCTTGTTTCACTAAATTCAGTTGTTTCATGGGTTTCCTTACGATGGATAGTCCGATCAAACGTATCGGGTAGGATCAACAACTCCGGCGCCGTCAAATCCTCGGCGACGCAGCACGCAGCTGTCGCATTGACCGCAAGCTCTGCCGTCCTCGTCAGCTTGATAGCATGATACGGTTTTTGCGTAGTCCACGCCCAGCTCCACACCCAACTTTATGATCTGAGACTTAGAAAGCTCGATCAGCGGTGTGAGAATCTGAAGCTTGCCTCCCTCAACCTGGGCGCGGGTAGCCAAATTCGCCATGTGCTCAAAAGCCTGGATGAACTCAGGGCGGCAATCGGGGTAACCCGAGTAGTCCACTGCGTTGACGCCAATCACAATGTTACTTGCTCCTCGCACTTCAGCCAGCGCAAGCGCGTAGCTTAAGAACAGGGTGTTTCTGGCAGGCACGTAGGTGACCGGGATATCGTCACTTGGCTCGCCGCTTTGAGGTAGCTCAATTGAGTGATCAGTGAGTGCTGAGCCACCAAGCTCACCCAAACCAAGTTTGATGGTTTGAAGTGGAACATCAAAGCTGCTTGCCAGCCGCCCAGCGCTGATCAGCTCGCTTACGTGGCGCTGCCCATAATCAAAACAGAGCGCCGTGCACTCAAAACGCTGGCTCGCCCAGGCCAGACACGTCGCTGAATCCAAACCGCCTGAAAGCAGCACGATGGCGCGCGGTTTTGCTTGGTTGTCTTTGGATTGAGTATGCAAGGGTTTTGGGCTGGCCTGAGTCGGTGTTGGTTTTTGTGTCTGTGTTTGGGAGTTTGGCGACATGGGCGAGATGATGGTGTCTGGCAGGAGTAACGTGCATGTTAGCAGGCCGCTGTCAGTGCTTCAAAGTCTGGGGTAACCATCAGAATTCAAATGTCCGCAGTGGCAAATTTAGGATGGTGCTTGGAATGGGGCAAGAGGTGCGGTAAGTGCGTTTTGGGTTGAGTATGATAGGACGATATAGCAGCGGGTTTTGTGCCTCTGATTTAGTGTTTTGAATTTAAGGTCAGAGTTACTAAAGGGTAGAGCGGTAGAGACGCTTATGGATAAAGATTGTGAGTCGAGCGACCTTCAGCGACCCTCAGCGTCCTTCCAGAGTAGTTTGTGGATCTGCAGTCCCAAACGCGCAGCAGAGCGGTCTTCAAGCATCCACTGAGCCAGATCGCGGGCGATATCAGGTATCTGATCGGTGTCAGAGTCAAACACAGGCGAAAACCAGATCGCGCTGACCTGCTGACACTCAGGGTGCTGATTGATGAAATCCTGTGACCACTCGTAGTCCTCGCGGGTGCCAATGACAAACTTAAGCTCATCGATAGGCTTTAGGTGAGCTAGGTTGCTGAGCAGATTTTGCTCGGACTCGCCGGAGCTTGGGCACTTAAAGTCAACCACGCAGCGCACGCGAGGATCGACTGCTTCAGTGGTGAGCGCCCCAGCAGTTTCAAGTGACACTTGAAACCCAGCATCGCATAACTGGTTGAGCAGCGGCAGTGCGTTTGGCTGAGCTAGAGGCTCGCCGCCGGTGACACAGACTTGCCTTGCGCCTAAATCTTTGACCTGATCGATGATCCAGTCAAGGGAGTGCCTGGAACCACCGCTAAACGCGTAGGGAGTGTCGCAGTAACTGCAGCGTAGTGGACAACCGGTCAAACGAACAAAGGTAGTGAGCGCACCAACCGAGCCAGACTCCCCTTGAAGCGAGCAGAAGATTTCGGTGATCTTAAGGCCCGCTTCAGGATCGGTGACCGGGATTTGTGAGGTGCGCTGCAGCTGATCAGGCATAGTCAGTCAGAATCAACATAGGATTTGGGGCGATGGGTGCAGCCAGTTTGGTCTCGTCAAAGCCCTTTGAATGTCCAGATACCACCGCAGAAAAGCTCACTTAAGTTTCAACTGGTAGATTACCAGCGCGGCGGTGAGGTTGGGTGCTAGCTTTACCCACCAAGGATCTTTTTCGGTGCTGGTGGTCACGATGCGCTGGATGACTCGAATCCCAAGCTCAGCGCATAACCGCTCAAAATCTTTGATCGTGCATAGGTGTATGTTGGGCGTGTTAAACCAAGCGTGAGGTAGGGATTTGCTCATGGGCATTTGACCAAAAACTCCCAGATCGATGCGGTTTTTGATGTGAGCAAAATTGGGAAAAGTCACCACGGCGGTATCCGCCACACGCAGCAGATCGATCAGCATGGCGCGCGGATCGTCAACTGCTTGTATCGCTTGCGCCATGATCGCATAGTCAAAACTGTGATCTGGAAAGCCAGATAAACCTTGATTTAAGTCATGCTCGATGATGTCAATCCCGCGGCCAATCGCCTGAGTGATCTTGTCCGGATCAATCTCAACGCCATAACCACTGACCCCGTGCGTCGCTTTAAGGTGCGCGAGCAACTCCCCATCGCCGCAGCCCAGATCGAGCACGCGGGTGCCGGGGCGAATCAGACTCTCTGCCACCTGTTGATCAATCCGCATGGGCTGACTCCTTAGGCTTCAAGAGAGGTGAGGTCAAAAATGCCGACAATAGCGCAACATAGCGCGGGATCGCGAACAAAAACGAGTCATGCCCCTGTGACGCTTCAACGTTCGCCAGACTCACCGGCTTTCGCGCTGCGATCAGGGCATCGGTCAAGTCGCGTGAGCGTGCTGGGGTAAAGCGCCAATCGCTGGTAAAACTGATCACCAAAAAGCGGCACTGGGTTTGACTTAAGGCTTCAGAGAGCGATGCGTGATTGGCTGCCGGATCAAAGTAGTCCAGCGCCTTGGTCATGATCAAGTAGGAGTTGGCATCGAAAAGCTCACTGAATTTGTCGCCCTGATAGCGAAAGTAGCTCTCTACCTCAAAGTCGACGTTGCGCACGTCGTAGCTATAGTTGGTGGCGCTTGGGCGGTCGCGGCCAAACTTATGGCGCATGCCCTCGTCAGTCAGATAGGTTAAGTGACCGATCATGCGAGCCAGCATCAGGCCATGTTTGGGACTTGATCCATGGCTTAAGTAGTCACCCTCAAAAAAATTGGTGTCTGAGATGATCGACTGGCGGGCGACTTCGTTGAACGCGATGTTTTGTGCGGTGAGTTTTGGGGTACTGGCGATCACGGCGCAGCGCTCCACCCGATCTGGGTAATCAATCGACCACTGCAGTGCCTGCATACCGCCAAGCGATCCACCAACTACGGCATGCAGCTTGGGTAGATTTAAGCGATCACACAGCATCGCCTGAGTTTTCACCCAGTCTTTAACCGTAACCAGCGGGAAATCCGGACCGTAAGCCTGACCGGTTGCTGGGTTCAGTGCGGTTGGTCCGGTTGAGCCACTACAGCCGCCTAGGTTGTTCATGCAGACCACGTAAAACTTAAGGGTATCAATCGCTTTGCCAGGCCCGATCAGTGCGTCCCACCAACCCGGTTTTTTGTCATCATCGCTGTGAAAGCCGGCGGCGTGGTGATCTGATGACAGAGCGTGGCAAACCAACACGGCGTTTGAGCGTTCAGAGTTAAGCTCTCCGTAGGTCTCATAGATCAGCTCAAATTGCTCAAGCGCTCGCCCGCACTCCAGCATCAGCGGTTGATCAAATCGCATGATCTGCGACTGAACCAATCCGACGGAGTCTGGTGAGGTAGGGGTTTGCGGAGTGCTGGACGGTGGCACGATTTTCCGTATATCTGTTTAGTGAGATCAGCAGTTTACGTGCTGTGGTGAAAGCTGTGCAAGTGGCTTGGGTGGTTGACTGAATTTACTGTCTCGCTTTACTTTTTTAAGACGCAAAGTTGGGATATGCCACTAAGCCGAATTAGTGCTTGAAGTAAGTCTGAGCATGACGAAGCAGGAAAATGTCGACCCGTTTAAAAAACTGACTAGCTGGTACATTTTGCTCAAGGCGCGTCCTTTGGGGTGTTAGGCTGGCTATAATCAGTTCAAACCAATTTGAGTTAGTTTCATGAAGCCAAGTCATAAACCGAAGATCGCTGTGCTGCTGGGTAATCTGGGCACTCCGGATGCGCCGACCCCTCAAGCGGTGAACCGTTATCTGAAGCAGTTTTTGTCGGATAAGCGGGTGATTGAGATTCCGCAAGTGATCTGGCAAGTGCTGCTTAGGCTCGTGATCTTGCCGCTCAGATCCAAGCGCGTGGCGCACAACTACGCCACGATCTGGGGCTCAGATTCGCCGATGCGCGAGATCTTGGTTGAACAAACTAGCAAGCTTGGCGTGCGACTCAGTCAAGTTGATCAGGATTTTGAAGTGATCACGCGCCCAGTCATGAGTTATGGCAACCCTGGGGTTGATCAGGTGATGAGTGAGCTGAGCGATCAGGGCGTGCAGCACTTTGTGGTGTTGCCGGCCTTTGCGCAGTTTTCAGCGACGTCAACCGGTGCGCTTTATGATGCGGTTACTCGCTGGAGCCAATCCCAGCGCAACTTGCCAGCGATCACGCTGATCAAAGACTACTTTGCTGATCCTCTGTATATCCAGGCGCTGGCTGACTCGGTTCGTGCGTATCGGGCTGAGCACGGGACAGCTGAGAAGTTGGTGATCTCCTTTCACGGCATACCTGAGGATTATGAAAAAAAGGGAGATCCTTATCCCAATCGCTGTCGCTGCACTGGCGCGCAGTTGGCGCATGCTCTGGGTCTTGCGCCCGATCAGTGGATCACGACTTTTCAATCGCGCTTTGGTCGTCAAGAGTGGGTCAAACCCTATACCGATGCGACACTTGAGTCTTTGGCTAAATCTGGCGTCAAATCGGTTCAAGTGATCAGCCCTGCGTTTTCTGCAGATTGCCTTGAGACACTTGAGGAGCTTGAGGTTGAGAACCGTGAGGTGTTCACAGATGCAGGCGGTGAGTCCTACGCTTACATCCCCGCACTCAACGCAAGCGAGGCGCATATCGATTTGTTTGAAAAACTGGCTCGCCCTCATGTTGAGGCTTGGCAAAAAAGCCTGCGTCACTGGGTTTAGTTCTTTTTTTGGAAGAGCTTGCGACTCTCTTTAAATCCGCCGCCACTAAAATGTCTTTTGGTCTGGCTGATTGGCTGTAGCAGTCACTCCACTAAGTTCAGTACAACTTTAAAGAACCTAAGTGGTGGCGTGTTAAATCGGGCAGACAGCGAGGGCAGCGTGAAGTCCGTTCTTGAAATCAGCTTGAGATAAGAGAGTGTTTTTTGAGGGGAAACTAGTTTGCAGCTAGCTAATATGGGTTAAGTAAATTTTAAAACAAGAGCGCCCTCCAGTTGGACGGGCCAGCCGTGAGATGAGGAACCTAGTTTCTGATTGAATACACAGTGACATTTTACTGATGCTTTGGATCTCTTTACAGCTGATCAGGCCCGCAAGTTCTAGCAGTTGAGGGCTCTAAGTAGCGGCTTGATCGGTTGTGGAGTCTGTGGGATTGGTTGCATTGATAAGTTCCGCAATCTTTTGACCCATGCGCACGGTTGATCCAGGGGAAAGTTCACTTAAAAAATTAGCGGGCAGGGTGGGTGGCAGCAATACGATCGCGGTCGAGCCTAAGTAGAAGCGGCCCAGCTCATCGCCCTTGTCAAATTGCTTGTCATGATTCATGTCTTGGATCTTTTTGGAGGGGGCGTTATTGCCAAGCACCGACTCGATTCCTGCCACGATCATCGCGCCAACCAGCACCACTGCGACTTTATGAGATTTATCTGCGTAATCTAAATCAAACAAGCAGACCAGCCTCTCGTTACGAGCAAAGAGTTTGGGGATGTGCTCGGCGCTGCTTTGGTTGACGCTGAACAGACTGCCTGGCACATAGCGGCTTCGGGTAGCGCGCGCTGTAAAAGGCATGTGTACACGGTGATAGTCACTTGGAGAGAGGTAGATGGTACAAAATTGCCCGCCGTAAAAACCCACTGCTTCAGGCAGCTGACCCAGTAGGGTATCGACACTATAAGTGACGCCCTTGGCCTGCAAAATCATCTGCTGGTTAATTGGTCCCAGCTCAGAAACCACACCATCAGCCGGCGAAACCAGCGCAGATGGATCGTTATCGATTGGCCGGGCCTCAGGTTTAATCGCACGAGTAAAAAACGCATTGAATGATTCAAATTCATCAAACGCATCTGCTTCATAGTCGTCAAGCTTGATCTGATACTGCTTGGCAAAGTAGCTGATAAACAACGACTTAACGGTTAAGTTGCAGCTTTGTGCCAGTTTTCCGATCAGGCGGCTTAGGGCGTGTTGCGGGATCAGGTACTGGAGCAGTGCAAAGAGCATAAATTTTCGCATCAATTTTTTTGTCATCATACCACGATGACAGGGTTTGGCTCGTTGCCGCGGCCATACAAGAGTTTAGGCCAGCAGCTAAGCTTGGTTTTATCGGATGATGCTGACTCAAGCGCTCCGCTTTATAGGGATTTTTTTAAACAGAGAAGTGGTTTTTGCTAAGGATGAGTCGCTAAAAAAGCCATGATGTCTTTTGCTTGCTTGTCGTCAGGAAGCTGATCAACCAGCATCTTGGTGTCAGGGAACATCTGCTTAGGCGCCATCATGTAGCGGATGAGGTTTTCCTCGTTCCAAAGCAAGTTGCTTTGTTTGATTTGAGCAGAGTACTCGTAATCACCTAAAAAGCCAGCTTTAGAGCCATAGATGCCCTTGAGATTGGGTGCTCGCCGATTAAGGCCGGGAGTGAGCTCGTGGCATTGCCCGCAGTAGGTCTTAAAGGCCTCTACGCCGGCGACTGGGTCTCCGCTGGGGTCAGCTAGAGGCGTGGGTGATCGGGTAGATGGTGGGGCGGGCGTGCACGCGCTAATCATCATCAGCGCGCTTACCACGATGGCAGCGCTAAGGCTGCCAATAAAATTGATCCGCCTCTTAGTGTTCATCGCAGCCTGCCCTTAGGCCTTATCGGTATCTGGCACCACGATATGATCTCCTGGGCTTTGCAGGTAAATACCTTGCAGGAAGTCAGCGCCGATGGTCCATGACTGCGACATAGTCGGTGCATCCTCGATAAAAGCAATCATGCTTGTAACGTGGTGGCGACTGATGTCCTTGATGAACGTGGCCGTACCTTGCGCTTGCTCATCATTGGTTAGGTTTGAGGTGTAGGCACGATCCAGCTTGACCATGTTGGGGGTTATATAGTCAAACAACTCCATCGCTTTTGTGGATGCGCCAAAGGCATTGATGGACAAGTTACACCCTGCTTTTTTGAAGGCGTCAAATTGCGACCGCGCCTGCCCCAGGTATTTGACGACATCGGGTTCAGAGAACTGCAGGGTGATTGGCGCTGTTTCAGCACCAATGGCCTTAACCAGTTTGCTGGCAAACTCTGGTAGTCCAGTATCTTGGAGGGCGTTACCTGAGAGGTTGATTAGCAGCTTGCTGTTGGGATCTTGTTTGAGTGCACCGCGTAAGTTTTTAGCGGCGTTGAGCATGACCCATCGATCCAAGCGCTCGAGCATGTTTGCCTGTTCTGCGATGTGCAGAAACTTATCCGGCGTCATGGAGGTGCCGTCAGGCAGCGGCAATCTTAAGTAGACTTCATGAAAGTTACTCTGACCACTATTGATGTCATAGATCGGTTGATACAGCAGCTTAAACAGATTTTGATCCAGTGCGTTATTGACGGTTTCAAACAGCGCTGATTCAGATTGACTGGCCTCCTCAAGCGGATCATACAAGGACACGCCATTGCCGGTGCCTTTGGTTTTTTGACGAACCCTATCAATCCCTTTGTAGGCACGATTAAAAATGTCCACGGAGCTGGGTGAAGTTTCGTTGATCAGGGCCAATCCAATTGACAGGCTGGTCCTGGCAGTTTTGTTACCGATAGGGATCAGGTCTTTGTCGATTAATTCGAGTAGCTCGTTGGCGTGAGCCAAAAGCTCGTCTTTTTTGGTGTCAGGTATCAGCAATGCGAAAGTTGACTCACCAAAGCGACTGATCACTGCTTTTTTATGCTTCTCGCTCAGGCGACGCGCGACATGGATGATGACTGAATCAGTTCCCTCGATACCAAAGGTGTTGTTGATCTGACCCATGTTATCGATGCTGACGAACATGAGGCCATTTTGGGTCTGCTTTTTGATCGCAGCACTCACGCTTTGCTTGAGCTTTGCCTCAAAACCCTGTCGATTCATGAGACCGGTCAAAGCATCGGTCTGGTCACTAACTGCCAGCAGTCCGGCACTTGATTGATGATCAAATTTTGGCTGGATAATCAGCTGGATGCAGGGTTGCCCATCATAGCTGGCAGGAGACATTTGAACTAAAGCTTCAAAGTCACTCTGGTTTTGAGTTAAGAAACTGAGCTTAAGATCTTTATCGGGTAAATCTCCCTTGGAGAAGCCTTTGAGTTGATCCTTGAAGGCTTGGGTGTCGTCGGGTGAGATCAGGTCAATCACGGGTGTGCCCAGCAGTTCACGAGAGTCTTTGTAGCCAAACAAATCTAAGTAGCTTTGGTTGGCATACAGGTGAGCCCCTTCTACGATGAAGGCGACCGAGCTTTTGAGCTGGCGAAGCAAAGCCTGATTTCTGGAGTCTGAATGCTCAAGCAAGTTCTGGGTTTGGCGAAGTTCGCGGCGGATGATTAGGGTCTCAAATTCACGCTTAATCAGCTCAGCAATTAGGCTGATGGCACAGCGATCTGGAGCGTGCCTGACCCCAGCTTTCATCAACTCAACTGCTTGATCGCCGCTGCAATCCGAGCTGCCTACAGCGGGTTTGTCGTCACTGACAAGGGCGATCACAGGAACATCTAGCCCGTTGTTTCTGAGTATGGAGAGCGTATCAAAGGGGGTGATATCAAAGGCGTTGCCGTGGACGATCACATCCAGAGGGCGTCTGAGCATCTTGAGCAGCTCTTCTTTTTCGTCTGCTAGGACAAGATGAGTACTAACCAACGGGATATTGATCAGCTCACTGAGCTTTTCTGCGTATAACTGCTCATCATCTAATATGAGCAGGTTGAGATCATTTTTGAGCATGCTAAGCGTTAACCTGGTGGATTACTTACGGGTAATTGCCGAAGTAATGGTGAAGTCGTATTGGTTGAAGCTGGCCGTGGTCAGATATACCTGACCCAATTTAGCCACCACTTCCTGATTACTGACGCGAAGTTTGATCCGGTGCGCTGGGCTAAAGTGATAGCTGGGAGTCAAAACGGATGCTGCGCGATTAAGAGACTTAACCTCGGGGAGGATTAGTGCGCGCATGTAAACCGGATTTTCATCGCCGGGTCTGGCCGGCTGAACGCCGGCTGCTGTTGCTTCAGATGATATCACCTCGATACCGAACTCGGCACCCTCGCCAGGGTTCTGTTGGACCCAGCGAATGACTCCAACCTGCCAAGGTTCATCGGGATTTTCTCTCAGTGAGATTACCTCCCCGGTTTTAAGCGCGTTGGTGATCTCATGGCCCCATTTGGCACGGTAGCCGCCAGGCGAGATATTGATGATGTTGACCTTGTGAATCCTTAAGTGTTCTTCGTCAATATCTTGTGATGCCTGTCCAAATTTGAGGGGTGAGTCATCGAAGTGCAAGTTTTTATCGACCAAAGCGCTTTTCTTGGTTTCTGCCAGCATCAGCTCTTTGAGTTTGATGATTTTGCCGAAACTGCGTTTACCGCCAATATGATAGTGGGAAGCCACGAGTCCCAGCAAAACTTCCAAATGCCCGTTGTAAGGGTGCCTTGCAAATCCTCTCTCTAAGGGTTCGTGGATACTCTTTGCGACGTAGTCAACCAAATTAGAGGAGGTAATGTCCTTTTCTTTAGGGTAGCGAGCATGTCCGTTTGAGAGGTTGTTCAGGTGCGTGAGTAATTCACTGGCGTTGATGTAGATCAACTCATGGCTGGTTTTTTGGGTGCTGGTGACGTAAAGCGGTGGATGATCACTTTTTAGATCGACCAGCAACAAGTCGTGACTTCCCGGCTCACTGCTACTTTGAATCAACTCAACCCATGCTGCTGAAAAATCATAAAGCTTGGTGATCTCGGCTTGACGTAAGCGGTTGGTTCCTGCCATTTCAAGTAACACGCAGCGCAAAAACTCTTGATTGACGGTGGTCTGCTCTTTAATGCTGGAAAGGCTGCCTTCAAAGGTTTGACCTAAAAGCTGAAGCGCTGCCGCGTCTCGGTAGATTTCGTGGATGCGCTGCCAAAGAAGGGCAAAAGGAGTCAGGTAGAGTAGCTTGCTTTCATAAAGCAAACCGCCTAGCTCGTTTAGGGCTCGGTGAGCACACAGCGCGAGCGGGTTCTGCTTTCGCTTAAAAAGGCTGAGCTTGGATTTGGTGGGTTCAGGTTCGCTTTTAAGGCGCTCAAATATACCAAAGTAGATAACGATGCTTTGAGCGCGCAGTTGCTGAACCAGACCAGCGATACCAGCTCCCCTGGGATCAAGAACAATACTTTGCTTAAGATAGTGACGATGCAGAGAGCTAATCAGATTTTGAACCGGCCTGCGGAGTTCTTCCATGTAGGCGAAGCGCTCTTGCTCGGTGATATCCAGCATCGCCAGCTCATGAAGTGTTTGGCGAGTTTGCTTAGAGATATCCGCCATGTTTTTCAGGTTAAGCTCGTTAACCCAGGTTTTAACACCTGCAATGCTGGTTTCAAAGTGCGTAAAACGCGTCAGTTTAGGCTGAGGGTCAAGACCCTTAATAAGCATGTTGCTAATCTGCTGTGTGTTCATGACGCGTCAGTTCACTCCTTTAAAATCACCATGAGCATAAGACTCAAATCGGCTCAATGCCTGGCAAGGCAACCATTTGCTCAGCTAGTACAAACCACCTGATTAAATCTATGCTTAAAACTAATCCAAGAGCGGGCTCGGATCGCATCATTATTGATATATTTTTACTCTATTGATCTAAGCATAGCCGCTCCCGCTGGCGCAAGTCTCTTTTGGGTTAGAGGCCACTCTTCGGGACTGTGTTTAATTGATCAGCGACTTATGCAGCTCTCCAGCCTGCTCTTGCACCAGCTTGGGGAGTAGGTACCCAGGAAGCTTGAGCTGAAGCTCGTTAAAGATGATTTTGGCGCGCTCATCGCTAATTTTGAAGTGTCCTGCTCCTTGCACCGGATCAAGTAAGTGCAAATAGTAGGGCAGTACACCCGCTGCAAACAACCGGTTGCTGAGCTTTGCCAGCACTGTGCTTGAATCGTTTACCCCTTTAAGCAGGACGCTTTGGTTCAATAGGGCTGATAGTTTGGGTTTGACCGCCAACAGCTCGCTTTGACAAACCTCGTCAATTTCGGCGGGGTGGTTGCTGTGAATCACCAGCACGCCGCTCAGTCGACTATTTTTTAAAGCATTGAAAAATGGCGACCTTAGCCGGCTGGGTTTTAAGATCGGCAAACGCGAGTGAATCCGCATCGTGTCAATCTGCTCAATCGACTCAAAAAACCTCAGCAGCTCGATCAAGGCTTGGTCGCTGAGCACCAGCGGATCACCACCGCTTAAGATCACCTCGTTGATCTCGGGGCGACTTTGGATATAGCGGCGCATCTGCTCTAGTTTTTCTGAACTTGGCAGGTTTTGCTGGTAATCAAAGTGACGGCGAAAACAGTAGCGGCAGTGGATGGCGCAGGCGCCGGTGACGGTCAGCAGGACACGGCTCGGGTATTTGTGGATCAAACCGGGTACAGCTGTGAAGTGCGCCTCATCCAAAGGGTCCTCACTGAAGCCAGGCTCGATGAGATGCTCCTCAAGCACCGGCAAGATCTGAAGCAACAGCGGATCGTTTGCATCGCTTGGGGCGATATTGGATGCAAAGTGGCGCGTGGTTTTAAACCTAAAGGTTGCGGGGGTATCGAGCGCTGGCAACTGATCACGGGTCAGATTGATCTGCGCAAGTAGCTCGTCTAGGCTGATAAAATCCTGAGCGCACAGCTGCGTCGAGGCCTCATCTATGGCGGTAATCGGGATCAGCTTGGCAGGAGCGTGGCTGTTGATCAGGCTTTGAGTATCGCCGTTGAGGGTCATGTTGAGCGGGCTTAAAGCATTGGCTAAATTTGAGGCTGATAGTTTATCATGAGTCAGTTTTTGACTTTAGACGCGATAGCAGCATACAGCGGATCAGCGGCACCCGAACTTAAGGATTTACCATGGCGACATTTTCTACCAACGATTTTAAAGCTGGCCTCAAGGTCATGATCGACTCTAATCCCTACTCAATCATGGAAAACGAGTACGTGAAACCGGGTAAAGGCCAGGCGTTTAACCGCGTCAAATTGCGTAACTTGACCAATGGACGCGTGCTTGAGAAAACCTTTCGCTCGGGTGAGTCGCTTGAGGGGGCGGACGTGGTGGATGTCGAGATGGATTATCTCTACAACGACGGCGAGTTTTGGCACTTCATGAACCCTGAGAGCTTTGAGCAGACTCAAGCCGACAAAAATGCCATGGGTGATGCCAAACTTTGGCTTAAAGATGACTCAAATGAGCGCTGTGTGATTACCTTGTTCAATGGCTCGCCTTTGACTGTCACTCCTCCTAATTCAGTGATCCTAAAGATCACTGATACCGATCCGGGCGTCAAAGGCGACACCTCAGGCGGCGGCGGTAAACCGGCGACTTTAGAGACTGGCGCAGTGATTCGGGTGCCTTTGTTTGTGCAGTTAGAGGAGTTGGTTCGCGTCGATACCCGCACCGGAACCTATATGGAACGCGCCAAGAGTTAAGGTTTTTAATAGAGTTATAACTTAAGCCACTTAAGTTGGCTTCAGTTTTTTGGTTGGCTCAAGAATCCTATCTTGAGGTTGATGATCAGTCCAATCTCGCTAGCAAGTCGCTAGCAAGTCGCTATTCAGTCGCTAGCCAGTCGTTAAAAAATACTGGGCTGATCAATTTATCCGCAACCTTTTAGCTTTGCCGCTTTGGCACAGCGCAATCCCATGAGTCCTGATCGCTGCCTTGTGGTAGTTAAGTAACCATCTTAGCTGCTGAAAGTGGGCGGTGAAGTTGGTGATCGTGGGCTGGAAACTAGCGCTTTAGCGCTATGTTGCTGCGCTCAGGGTTGCTTGAATCCATCTTCTATCGCTGGGCACGTGGGATTCATAGCAAAAGAGCCGCTGGCTTAGGGTTGGGTAGGGTTGAGCACAGTTTCAAGACAATAAAATCCGATTGAACTCACCGCATAACAGATGTTTTTTTTGGTGACATTTTGCTGCTGAGTGGTTTTGTGCGCCTGATAGGACACTCGGCAAAATCAGCCGTCAATTAACTCAGCAAACCCAACTGATTGATTTTAAGGCTCCTTGAGCAGCTTCCGACAGAAGGTTACCATGAGATAGGCGAGCCGTTTAGCTCCTGGGGATCCTATGTTGATATTGGTTAGACCTGTGTTTTCCTTGCTGGTAGGCACCTCCTTATTGCTACTCGGTAGCGGTTTGCTAAACACACTGCTTGCCATCCGCGGCAGTGCTGAAGGCTATAGCGATCAGGTGATGGGTCTGATTATGTCAGGCTACTTTGCTGGTTACTTTTTGGGTACCTTTGTGGCGCTGCCGCTGATCCAGCGAGTGGGGCATGTGCGGGCATTTGCGATGTTTGCGGCCTTAGGTTCAGTGTCGATGCTTATGCATGAGATGTTTGTCTCCCCATGGGCGTGGGGCGCATTACGTCTCGTGACGGGGATGGCCATGTTCATCCTCTATACGATCATCGAGAGTTGGTTAAACTCCCAGACCTCATCAGAGTCCCGCGGCCAAGTATTTGCTATCTATATGGTGGTGAATTTGGGTTCGCTTGCAGCTGCTCAGCAGCTGCTTAAGATTGGCCCAGCTACCGATTATCTGCTGTTTGGTATCGCGGGTATGCTCGTGACGTTATCCTTGGTGCCGGTTACCGGAACTCGCTTTGGCCCACCGCAATTAGCAGATGTGAAGCGTCTTGCTGTCAAAACACTTTGGGGGTTAGCGCCAGTTGCCGTCAGCGGCGCACTTTTATCGGGATTGGCGATGGGTGCCTTTTGGGGGATGGGGGCGGTATACGCCAGTCGTATCGGGCTCGATGTCGCCAGCGTCGCTGCATTTGTGACCGCTGGAATTGCTGGTGGGGCCCTGCTTCAGTATCCAATCGGTCGTTACTCTGACACCAGAGACAGACGCAAGGTTTTGCTCTTGGTAGCTGTTATGGCAGTTATCAGTGCGGTGTTGATCATCCCGGCTTCTTTTGCTCATCACTATTTTCTCTATCTGGCCATCGCAATTTATGGTGGATTGGCATTTGCCATTTACCCCTTGTCACTGGCCCACCTAATCGATCGCGTCCAAAGTAGTGATATTTTGGCTGGGGGCAGTGCTTTACTGTTGGTGCACGGCGTAGGAGCTGCTTTAGGCCCAGCACTCAGTGGTCAGTTGATGTCGATGACGCAGGCAAATGCCCTTCCTATCTACTTTGCTGCTATGCAGGCACTGCTTGTGATGCTTGCGATATGGAAAATATACCAACGCAAAATCTCAGAACCAACAGAGGAGCATTCTGCTTATGTCCCAACGGTTCGCATGACACCCACAGCGCTTGAGATGCACCAAGAAGAATACGAAGTAGAAACTGGATCAGCAGACCAGCCGGGTTCTGACAAATCATAGTTCTGCTTATAGTTCCACGCCTAGGGCTCAGTGCTGACAAGTTTTGAGTGTTTGCGATTTAATTTTAAGGCTAGAGATTAATTGATAAGACTCGGTTTAAAGCACGCTGAGATTGCAAATTGACATCACGCAATTAGGCTTCTGGTGCCAGACAAGCCTCAGGAGCGAAACCAAACCGTCAGCAGGTTCTGATTGGGTCTGCTGGCCAGATCACGGAGAGGACTATGTTGTTAGCTACCGACCTTGATGGCACTTTTTTGGGTGGTTCGCCTGAGCACCGACACCAGCTTTACCAACTGATTACTGTGCATCCTGATATTGAACTGATCTTCGTCACGGGCCGTGGCCTTGAATCGGTCATGCCGCTGCTGTCTGACCCGCAGATTCCTAAGCCCAAATACATCATATGCGACGTAGGCTGTACGGTTGTGGATGGCCACACGCTTCATGCAGTCGGAGAAGTGCAGGGGCGTATTGATGAACGCTGGCCGGGCGAATACAAGATTCATGCAGCAGTTGAGCACATCGATGGGCTGGTGCGTCAGGATGTCCCTCAGGAGCGGCGCTGCTCCTACTTTGTGAATCCGGAGGTGATGGAGGAAAACCTGCAAGAACTTCTCAGGATTGGGGATGAGCTGGGCTGTGATGTGCTGTATTCAGCGAGTCTTTATCTGGATTTTTTGCCTCGCCATGTCAACAAAGGCACGACGCTGACTGCGCTGAGCGAGTTTTTAGAGATCAATAAAGCCGATGTGATGGTCGCCGGTGACACCCTAAATGATCTTTCCATGTTTGAGCATGATTTTGTTGGCGTCTGTGTTGGTGAGAGTGAAGAGGGGCTGCTGAAGGCAACTGAGGGTCGAGCACGTGTTTATCACGCTCGCGCGGCTGGTGCTGGCGGAATCCTTGAGGCGATTAGTCACTTTGGTTTTTTGGGGATCCAGGGGATAGATGCCGAAGCAGCTGATGAGATAACGCCCGGAAGCTCGGATTTAGTGATTGTATACCACCGCCTCCCCTATGAAGAATACGTTGAAGATGGCGATATGAAGCGCCGCAATCACAAATCTCCCAACGGGATCATCCCAACACTGGCCAGTTTGTTTGAGCATGGCAAAAAAGGCGCCTGGGTTGCGTGGTCAATCAAAGATGACTCACTCAAAGACTTTGAGACACATACGGCTGTTGATAAGGAGCTATACCCCAATCTGATTGCTGCCCGGGTGGCGCTGACTCAGCTAGAGGTCGACATTTTTTATAAACGCTTTTCCAAAGAGGCGTTCTGGCCAACCCTGCACAACTTCTGGGAACGCGCCACCTTCAGGGAAGATCACTGGCTGGTTTTTTGCGATGTAAATCGTAAATTTGCCGAGCGCGTGGCGCTAGAAGCCTCAAAGGGCGCTACCGTCTGGCTCCATGATTATAATTTGTGGATGGTGCCGGCTTATCTGCGTGAACTGCGGCCGGACGTTGTCATTGCTTTTTTTCACCATACTTATTTCCCCTCGGCCGATGTGTTTAACGTGCTGCCTTGGAGAAAAGAGATTGTCGGCAGTTTGCTGCAGTGCGATTACATCGGTTTTCACATACCGCGGCAGTCAGAAAACTTCATCGATGTTGCCAAGGGTGTCATGCCCTTTACGGTCACTGAAAAAACCGGTTGCGCCCCGCGATTCTTATCTTACGGGTGCGCTGTTGGTCTGGATGAAATGACCACAGAGATTAAAATCGATGAGCGAATCATACGTCTGGGAGCACACCCGGTTGGACTGGATCTCAAGCGTGTCGATAAGGTCTTTGAGGATCAGAGTGTTCATGAGCGAATAGAGGAGCTACGCGAGGAGTTGCACGGGGTGAAGCTGATACTGTCCGTCGAGCGGCTAGATTACACCAAGGGCATACCGGCCAAACTGGATGCCTTTGAGCGCTTGCTTCGGGATCATCCTGAATTGCACCGCAAGGTTACTCTGGTCACTATCTGTGTGCCAGCAGCTAAAGAGATGACGATTTATCAAGAACTCCAAGGGGAAATCGAGCAGGCGGTTGGGCGCATCAATGGTCGCTACGCATCGGTTGGTTGGAGCCCGGTGCAGTTCTTCTCCCGCGTATTCCCCTTTCAAGAGTTGGTGGCCTACTACGCGGTGGCCGATGTCATGTGGATCACCCCGCTCCGAGATGGCCTGAATTTAGTGGCCAAAGAGTTTGTGGTCACTCAGGCCAAAACCAGTGGCAGCGGGGTCTTGGTGCTGTCTGAATTTGCTGGGGCAGCGGCTGAAGTCAAAGGAGCGGTTTTGTGCAATCCCCACGATCCGGCCGAGATGGCTGATTCTTGTTACTTTGCGCTGAACCTCTCCCGCGAGGATGCTATAGCTCGCTTGAACGAAGCTTATGACGTGGTCAGCTACTATGATATTGATTACTGGAGTCAGGAGTTCTTGGCTGAGGTGGCTAAAAGCGCTCAGAAAAATGGCAAAGCCGCGTCTGTTTTGAGCGATATCACCTGAATAATGTCATGCATGGCGAGCAAATTTTTTTAAATTAAGCATCAGCTAAGATGAGGTCTGGCCGCAGGTAGTTTTTATAAAGCGCGCTGAATAAGCAGGATGCAAATCCGCTCTGATATTTGGATAGTTGAATTTGTGCTGTGCTCGGTAGGCTTATCTTTAAATTAGTCTAGTTGATTGACTACTAAGTGGCGGCGGACTCAAAAGCACTTGAGCGGCTTTATCGACAGCAAGACGATAAATGTCCACGGGTTTGCTCCGTGCGGCCGCTGATAGGATGCGCGTGATCTTTGTTTGATGGATTGATTTGCTATGCTGGGCCTAGATTAACGAGTAATTAGGTGAACATAACTGCGCTAGATGGCTGTCCTGTTCCGTTTGGCAGTTCCATCTGAGCTTTGGTCGGCGCGCATCACCCAATTTTGGTACTAAATAGTAACCTGACACAGAATCAGTTGGCGACTACTCAGAAACTTAAATCACTGATCTTAGAATTAAAGTTGCAGTTTCCACGCAGACATTTATCAATCTTAAAGCGACCCAAACATGAATCAGCCGCTCAAAGCCGAGTCTTTAGAAAACACCCTCCAGCAAGTCAAGCTGCGCTTTGAGAAGATCGCCAATGCGGTCTCCGAGGTGATCTTGGGTAAACCTGAGCAGATCAAGCTTAGTTTATGTTGTATCTTGGCGGGCGGTCACTTGCTGCTTGAGGACATGCCGGGGATGGGTAAAACCACGCTGGCTCAAGCACTCTCCAAGGTTTTAGGTCTGGATTACAATCGGATTCAGTTCACCAGCGACATGCTGCCGGCCGATGTACTGGGTTTGAGCGTGTTTAAAAAGCAAAGTGAAACCTTTGAGTTTACACCAGGGCCGATCTTCACTCAGCTGCTCATGGCTGACGAAATCAATCGCGCCAGTCCCAAAACTCAGAGTGCGCTGCTTGAGGCGATGGAGGAGCGACAGGTGAGTATCGATGGGAAGACTCTGCCGCTGCCCAAGCCTTTTTTTGTGATCGCCACTCAAAACCCCTCTGAGCAGTCCGGTGTTTACCCGCTACCCGAATCACAGCTGGATCGTTTTTTGATGCGCTTATCGCTCGGATTTGCCGATGGTGCGGCTGAGCGTGAGATGTTGCAGGGGCAAAACCCGCGAGACCGTATTGCTGAACTACCCGCTCTGTTAAAAGCCAGCGAGTTTGAGGTGTTAAGCAAGCTTGTGGATCGAGTTTTTTTGGCTGAACCGACGATGGAGTATTTGCTAAGACTAGTGCACGCGACCCGAGCAGGGTCCCATGGGCTCTCAACGCGAGCCCTGCTTGCGCTGAGCCGTGCAGCTAAAGCACACGCACTCATGCAAGGATTTGCTGAGGTGACCCCAGAAGATGTACAAGCCGTGTTCGTGGCGGTTGCTGATCATCGTCTGATTGGCCGCCCGCAACAGCAAAAAGCAGCCGACCTACTTAGCGCCACCCCGGTTATCGGTTGAGTAAATCCAGTTGAACACAGCGCTTAAAGCCATAAAAATGTCACTTAGAGATAGGCTGGCACGGCGTTTTGAGGCTCGGCTGATTCGTAGAGCCCCCCTCAAAGAAAACAACCAAGTCAGCTCCAAGCGCATCTATATCTTTTTGACCAAAGAGGGCGGCCTAATTTGTTTGTTGATCGCGGCGCTTTTTTTGGCGGGCGTCAACTACGCCAACAACTTGGTGCTGGGGCTGTGTTTTTTCTTAAGCAGCGTGTTGGTTGTCTCGTTGCATTTTACTCATGCGCAGATCAATCATGTGACGCTCAAGGTCCTCAGTTTTGAACCAGCTGAGGCAGGCAGAAACAATCCGGTGATGCTTGAGATCAGTGCGCGCGGTTCATCCAGGCCTTCGATTGAGCTGGGCTGGGTCAATCACGCGCCCACCCGTATTGCGCTGGGCTCCAAGCCACTCAGAGTCACTTTGCCCCTCACGCACACCCGAGGGATATCGGAGCTACCCGCACTCAAGGTCAGTAGTGATTATCCGCTTGGTTTGATTCGCAGCTGGAGTTACGTGCGCTTTACTCAAACCAGCTGGGCATGGCCAAGCCAGGTTCGCGCCAGTATCCCTGAAGGGGTGATCGGCGGAGCAAGTGTTTTCGCACAAATGTCAACCAAATCTAGTGCTAGCGAAGACTTTGATCAGCTCAAACCCTATGTGGCTGGCGAGAGTCAGGCGCGGATTTCTTGGAGGCACTACGCCCAGCGATCCGAGCTGCTCAGTCGACATTTTACAGCCGATGCTGGCGTACAAATGGTGCTGGATTACGATGAGTTTCAAGGGGTTCGCCATGAAGCGCGGCTGCGGCAACTGAGTTTTTTGGTGCATAAGCTGAGTAACCAAGGTCACCGGTTCGCGCTCAAGCTTTCAGATGATCAGCTTGCCATGGGCGGCGGAGCTACGCACCGTGACTCAGCACTCAAGCTGTTGGCGCTGATGAAGCCTTGGCCGGATTCTAAGGATATAGATAGCCGTACGACTGCCTCAGATAAATCAGTGCAGCAGGCCGTGGACCATCGAGCTGGGGCTGATAAGCCCAGTGAGCGTAACCCCGCAGGCGCACGAACATGAATTTTTTGGGTGTCAGAAACCCTTTTTTTGCACTACAGCTTCTGGTCGTGGTCAGTTTCATCCCGCATATCGCAGCGGAGCTGATTGGCTTGATCGCGCTCAGTGTGCTGCTGGGCTACTTTGGTGTGCTCAAGGGCAAGCTGCTAAAGCTTGCAGCAACCGTGATCTTTTTAAGCGGCTTAGCGTTGATCCGGATTCGCTTTGGGAGTCTGGCTGGGGTCGATGTCAGCGTTGCGTTTTTGCTGCTGTGTTTGGGCGTGAAACTCATGGAAGTGAAGCTACGCCGGGACTACTACGTGGTTTTTTGCGTGGATCTGTTTGTGCTTGGCGGGGTGTTTTTGCTCAGCCAGTCGCTTGCCAGTGCGCTTTGGGTGTTTCTGCTAATCGTCCTGATCTTAGGTTTGATGGTCAGAGTCAACCTGCGTTTTCCAAAAAATACTCAGCTGATCATCGACGCATCTGCCAATCAAGGTGTGAAGGTTGGTTTTAAATCACTGGCGCTGCTCGTGGGTTTGGCAGTGCCGCTGCTCGTGGCCTTGTTCTTGTTTTTCCCGCGCTTACCGCCGCTTTGGAGTGTTCCGGTTGCTGGATCGCAGGGTCAGACTGGCTTGTCAGATACGATCAGTCCGGGTGATATCGCTGATTTAAGCCAGTCAGCAGAGCTGAGCTTCCGGGCATTTTTCCCGGTTAACCAGACGCCGCCGCTCTCGCAGATGTACTTTCGTGCGCTGGTGATGAGCCGCTTTGATGGGGTGGCGTGGAGTCTCTCCGACTATGAGCGCTATGACAGTGGTTACTCGATTCGCGACTTTAATCAAAACCGTCGCCCTGAATGGTTAACGTCTGATCTGACCCAGACGATGATCGATAATTGGCAAAGCTATGAGGTGGCGATCGAGCCCAATCAGCGAAACTATGTGTTTGCGCTGGATGTACCCATGCCTAACCAGACGGGGGTCAGGGTGACTGAGCAGCGAGTGCTCAGATCGGACCGGCCGATTGCGACTCGCTCTCGATTTAAGTTGTACCGTGCGGGTTCAGTCGATACCGGTGAACTAAGTCAAGAATCGATTGATTTTTATACCGCCTTGCCTGCTGGCAACAACCCGCAAACCCGGCAGCTTGCGGTTGATTTATATGTCCAAAGTGGGCGTAATCCTGAGCGTTTTGTCAACACGGTGCTCGCCAGATTCCGCGAGCAGCCCTACTTTTACACGCTTAAACCGCAGATGCTGAGCGGCGCGCGAATAGATCAGTTTATGTTTGAGACTCGCGAGGGTTTTTGCGAACACTATGCGTCCGCTTTCGCCTTTATGATGCGCGCCGCTGGTGTGCCTGCGCGCATGGTGGCTGGCTATATGGGCGGTGAGCGCTCAGATGTCGATGGGTCTTGGGAGGTACGCCAGCTCGACGCCCACGCCTGGACGGAAGTTTGGATCGACGGTCAGTGGCGACGAGTCGATCCGACCGCCGCGGTTGCTCCTGAGCGGGTTGAGCAGGGCATGGAGGGCTTTTTGGACGCCAGCGGCTCGCGTAGTTTTGGTGAAGGTGCTTTTGCTGGCGCGGCTTATCAGCAGTATCGCTGGCTAAACGATGTGCGCCGCTATACCGACGAGATCAGTTACCGGTTTGAGCGCGATATCGTGGGGTACGATGCTGAAGATCAGAAAAATGGCCTCTTTAAATCACTCGGCATCAAGAGTCTGGCTCAGCAAATTGGCATGATTGTGGTGATCTTCACGGTGGTGGTGATGCTGTTTTATGCTTGGCTGTGGTTTAAAGCGCGCCCCACCAAAGGCGATCCGCTCGATGAGTTGATGATTAGCCTCTCAGGCAAGCTCAAACCCTTTTCAGCAGATCGTTTGAGCGGCGAGGGAGTGATCGCTTGGCTTGAGCGCATAGGGGGTGAGCGCAGAAGTGATTCAGCTCATGAGCTGGCACGGGTTTATCGCCGAGGCCGCTATGCTGAGCGCATCGATACCGGCGCGTTCAGACGGGCGCAGAAACTGGCGGTTCAAGTGCGCCGTGAGATCAAAAACAGCACGAAAGATCAGTAAAAAAGCTTGCCCTGAACTTAGCTGCGCTATATAGTGGCATCCGATTTAGGCGTATAGCTCAGTTGGTTAGAGCACCACCTTGACATGGTGGGGGTCGCTAGTTCGAATCTAGTTACGCCTACCAGATTCAAAACCTCGCAAACTTAAAGTTTGCGAGGTTTTTTTATGGGTGACATTTTACTAAGCGATCAATCTCCGGACACCTGGCTGAGAGTTTTACCAAACCTCTGCATAGATCCGGCGCGCATCCGCCTCAACCATCTCGCGCGGGTTGTTGATCAACAGCCGGGTTTGCTGCATGGCATCGCTAGCCAAGCTGTCCAGATCGCGCTGATTGACACCATGGTCACGAAGGCGGGTCTTGATCTGCGCCTCACTGATGTGAGCGTGCAGCAGGTCAATCAGCATCGCCGCCTTTTTGTCCACCGACTGACCGCGCGCCTGATCCGGCTCTAGCGCAGCAAAGAGCTCAGCATACAGGGCGCTGGCATGAGATAAGTTAAACTCTAAAACCTTGAGCAGCACCAGCGCGTTGGTGAGGCCGTGTGCTAGGTGATAGCGCGCGCCCAGCGGGTAGGCCAAGGCGTGAACTGCAGCAACCGGCGCGTTGGCGAAGGCTTGACCGGCCAAACAAGCACCAAGCAGCATGTCGCCTCTAGCCGCAAGATCATCTCCATGGCTCAGTGTTTTGGGTAGCGCGCCGTGGATCAGTTGCAGTGCTTTGATGGCGTGCATGTCACTGATGGGGTTTTTCAGGCGTTTGGAGGTATAAGCTTCAATCGCGTGTACCATCGCATCGATACCGGTTTCTGCAGTGATGTGACGCGGTAAGCCCAGAGTGAGACTGGCATCGAGTAGTGCCATATCGGCGATCAGTTTGGCTGAGACCACGCCAGATTTAGTTTGATCTGGGCGCGTGACGATCGCTACCGGCGTGACTTCTGAACCAGTGCCGGCAGTTGTGGGGATCTGAATCAGAGGCAGCCTGTTGCCAGTGACCTGATCGACTCCGTACATCTGCTCTATCGTTTGGGTTTGATCGGGGCATGCCAGCAAGGCGACCAGTTTGGCGGCATCCATCGATGAGCCGCCGCCAAAACCGATGATAAGATCCGAGTCCACTCGCTTGGCGTGATCGGCGATCTTTAGGATCTGCTCCTCTGAAGGGTCAGCGGTGACTTGGGTGTCTACCGTGACGCGCAGTCCAGTAGATGTCAGGCTTGTGATCGCCGGCTCAGCTAGGCCCAGTTTATCGATACCAGCGTCAGTCACCAAAAACACGCTGGTCGCTTTAAAAGTTTTCAGGTGTTCGGAGAGTTCAACTGTGCAACCGGATTCACTGATCAGAGTAGTCACGCTTAAAAAACGAAGATTCATGAGTTTCACCCTAGGTTGTGAGTCAAATGTCTACCCGATTCAGCTCAACCCTAAGCTCGGCAGGTTGCCCAAAATTAGGTCAAGATAATATCGTACTGCTCTTGAGTGTAGCTGGCCTCAACTTGAAAGCTGATCACCGCATCAATCAGTGACTCAAGATCGCCGACGGCGCCAGCTTCGCTTGAAAGCAGCAGATCAATGACTTCTGAGTGCGCGACGATGGTGTAGCGCTTAGCTTGCTCATAGGCACGGGCAAGTCGCAGCATCTCCCGGAAGATCTCATAACACACAGTCTCTCGGGTTTTGATAAACCCTCGGCCGTCACAAGTCTGGCAAGGCTCGCACAACAGGTTTTGTAAGGACTCTTTGGTGCGCTTTCTAGTCATCTCGATCAGACCAAGCTTTGATACCTGAGTGATGTTGGTTTTAGAGGGGTCGCGCTCAAGTTCACACTCCAGTGCCTCCATGACACTTTGGCGGTGCTCAGCTTCGATCATATCGATAAAGTCCAATATGATGATCCCGCCTAGGTTTCTCAAGCGCAGCTGACGGGCGATGGCGCTGGTGGCCTCAAGATTGGTCTTGAACACCGTCTCCTCAAGCGAGCGCCCACCAACAAAGGAGCCGGTGTTCACATCGATGGTGGTCATGGCTTCGGTCTGATCGATCACCAAGTAGCCGCCGGATTTAAGATCCACACGGCGCTTGAGTGCTTTTTGTAGATCTTCCTCTACACGATAAGCGTCAAACAAAGGCTGCTTACCTTCGTAAAGGTTGAGCTTGGGCGCCACGCTTGGCGCAAACACCTCGGCAAATTTGACACACTGATCAAAAACCTCGACATCGTCGATGAACACGGTCTCAGTTTCGCTGTGCGCCATGTCACGCAGGGTGCGCTCAGGTAGCGGTAAATCACTGAAGATCAGAGCGGTTTTAGCGCTCGAGGCTTGTTGTTTGATCACAGACCACAGCTGAGCTAGATACTTAACGTCTTGGATTAACTGCTCTGTGCTGGCATTTTCTGCTGCGGTACGGGCGATCAGTCCGCCAGCGAGCTCAGCGTCATCAAGCGCTTGGCGTAGCAAGAGTTTGAGCTGGCTGCGCTTGTCGCTGTCCTCGATCCGCTGAGACACCCCAATATGGTTGCCATTTGGCAAATAAACTAAAAAGCGCGAGGGTAGCGATAGGTCGGTGGTCAGGCGCGCGCCCTTGGTGCCGAGCATGTCCTTGACCACCTGAACCGTCACCTTGTCGCCGGCTCGCACGCGCTGCTCGATCGGTATGTCTGGCTTGACGTTGGTTTCAAGCGGCGTGGTCTTCGCGATCAGTTCTTTAAAACTGGTGGCAGGTTTCTTGCCAACCGGCTCAAGCTCAGCGTCTAGCATGTCGCTTGCGTGCAGAAAAGCAGTTCGAGAGAGTCCTGCTTCGATAAAAGCAGCCTGCATGCCGGGGAGCACGCGCACCACTTCACCGCGGTAGATGTTGCCCACCAAGGACAGTTTGCTCTGGCGCTCGATGAAAGTTTCGATCAGGTTGCCGTTGTCCAGCAAAGCAACGCGGGTTTCCATGGGGGTGGTGTTGATCAGCAGAGTTTCAGCCAAGATTTGGGCTCCGGTGTGGCGTCATATATCCAGCCGATTGATTTGATCCAGCGCTTTGAGTACTTCGGCTACGGGGAGTCCGATCACGTTGTTTAGGCCGCCACTGATTTGTTCTACCCAATCGGCTGCGGTCCCTTGTATCGCATAGCCGCCCGCTTTATCTAGCGGCTCACCCGTATCCCAATATGCTTGCATATCAGCGTGGGTTAAGTTTTTAAAAGCCACTTTTGTCGTTACCAGCTGAGTATGGCGGCCTGCGTACTTGGGTTCCCCGCGCGCCAGGCTAAAAGCGGTGATGACTTCATGGGTCCGCCCGCTCAGGCGTTCCCAAGCGGCCTGTGCCTCATCAAAGCTCGCAGGTTTGCCCAGCACCAGATCATCGATGGTGACGATGGTGTCGGCGGTGAGTAGGGTGTTGTTGAGGGTATCAAACTCATCGCATCTGGGGGGTTCACGCAAAGCTTGCAGCGCTGCATCCATCTTTTCTTCAGCCATGCGCCGCACATAATTTGTCGGCAGCTCACCCGCGCGATGAGTCTCGTCGATATCGACGGGATAAATCCCCAGAGTTACACCTGCTTTATCTAAAAGCAGACGCCGTCTGGGAGATGCACTGGCTAAAATCAGTCGATGAGGAACCATAAGTGCTCAAGGGTTAAATGCCAACGCTAGCCAACCATAAACCCAGCTCATGACTAAAAGCCTTTAGCTGAGCTCAAGGTAAATCAGCGTTTAGGCGCTAAGAGATGAGTCCTTAACAAACTCAAGTTTTTCACCCAGATCATCCTCGATCTGAGTAGTGTGCGTGCGCTCAGGCGTCATCACGGGAGTTGCCCCTTTCTCGATCACTTCACGAGTCACCCTGACGGTGCCGACATCGTTAGCTGAGGGCAGCTCATACATGGTTTCAAGTAACGACTGCTCGATGATGCTGCGTAACCCCCGTGCACCGGTCTTGCGCTTGAGCGCCAGTCCTGCGATTGCCTTGAGCGCTTCTTCTTCAAACAAAAGATCCGCATCTTCCATGAGAAACAGGTGTTCGTACTGTTTGACCAGTGCATTTTTCGGCTCAGTTAGGATCTGAATCAGAGCGGCTTCGTCTAACTCTTCAAGCGTCGCAATCACCGGCAGGCGACCGATAAACTCAGGAATCAGACCAAACTTCACCAAGTCTTCAGGCTCCACTTTTTTTATCAAATCACTGGTGTGCGTGCCAGAAGCGGTTTGCTTCACATCGGCGCTAAAGCCGATGCCGGTTTTCTCAGTGCGCTGCTGCACTACCCGCTCAAGTCCAGCAAAGGCGCCCGCGCAGATAAACAAGATGTTGGAGGTGTCGACCTTCACCATCTCCTGATTGGGGTGTTTGCGACCGCCTTGAGGAGGTATCGAGGCAACCGTGCCCTCGATCATCTTGAGCAACGCTTGCTGAACCCCTTCACCTGAGACGTCTCGGGTAATCGAGGGGTTTTCGCTTTTGCGTGAGATCTTATCGATCTCATCGATATAGATGATGCCCATCTGCGCGCGATCCACATCGCCGTCGGCGGCTTGCAGTAGCTTCTGCACGATGTTCTCGACGTCCTCGCCCACATAACCCGCTTCGGTCAGCGTGGTCGCATCAGCGATGGCAAAGGGTACGTTCAGCACCCGAGCCAAGGTTTGCGCGAGCAAGGTTTTACCTGAGCCGGTGGGGCCGATCAACAGGATGTTGCTTTTGGCCAACTCCACATCGCCGCGCTTGGCTCGTGCGTTCTGCTTGAGGCGTTTGTAGTGGTTATAGACCGCAACTGACAAGATCTTTTTCGCCCGATCCTGACCGATCACGTAGTCGTCTAAACTGACACGAATCTCCATCGGTTTAGGTAGCTCGCCTTCGGTAAAGCCAGCCGCGCCGACATTTTCCCGAATCTCGAACATCTCTTTGGCGTCGTTGAAACACTCATCGCAGATACAGCCGTCTTCACCAGCAATCAGCTGATTGACCGCGTCTTTGGGTCTCAGGCAAAAGGAGCAATGCGCTCCGATATCGTCTTTTGACATGGTTATCCTTAAGAGTCGTCGGCAGCTTTTAAGAGCTCAGCCAGGTCTTCGCGGTTTTCTAACACATGATCGATCAGGCCGTAATCTTTAGCGGCTTTGGCGTCCATGAAGTTGTCGCGATCGGTGTCGCGTGAGAGTTTGTCGACGCTTTGACCGGTATGATCCGCAAGCAACTGGTTCAAGCGCTCTTTGAGCTGGAGGATTTCACGCGCGTGGATCTCGATGTCAGAGGCTTGACCACGGAAACCGCCCAGTGGCTGGTGAATCATGATCCGTGAGCTCGCCAAGGAGAAGCGCTTGCCTTTGGCGCCAGCCGATAACAAAAATGACCCCATAGATGCTGCTTGACCCAGACAGATCGTCGAGACGTCAGGCTTGATGAACTTCATGGTGTCATAGATCGCCATGCCAGCAGTGACCACGCCGCCTGGAGAGTTGATGTATAGGTGGATGTCTTTTTCGGGGTTTTCGGCTTCCAAAAACAACATCTGCGCGACGATCAGGTTGGCCATGTTGTCTTCAACTTGACCGGTCAAAAAGATCACTCGCTCACGCAACAGGCGCGAGAAGATGTCAAATGAGCGCTCCCCGCGAGCTGACTGCTCGACAACCATTGGAACCAGTGCGTTTTCGGTGAGACTCGTTGATTGACTGAACATGTAAGCAACCTATGTAAATTGACCTCCAATTAAATCCTATCAGCCTGTAAAAACCTAGCTTTGCTTACCAATTTTTACGGCAAGCGGTGGATCAGGCCTAAAAAAACCAGCGCTAGGCTGGTTTTTTGTCTCTAGCAAAACTTACTGCGCGTTTTTCTGCGCTTCAGCCAAAAGCTCTTGGTAGGACACTTTTTCTTCAGTGACGGTACCTTGGCTTAGGATTTCATCAACCAGTTGGTCTTCAAGCACCACACCTTCGATCTGCGCTTTTTGCTGCGGATCGTTGGTGTAGTACTCAACTACTTCACTTGGATCTTCGTAGTTTTCAGCCATCTCGTTAACAAACTCAGTCACGCGAGCTTCGTCAACTTTGATCTCTTTGTTTTCAATCAGGCTTGCGAGCACCACAGACAAGTTCGCTGCTTTTTTGGCCTGTTCAGTGAACAGTTCATCGGGCAGCATGTCTTTGTTGATCTGACCTTGGTTTTGACCGCCAAACTGCTGCATGAAGCGCTGCATCATCATGTCGCGCTGACGCTCGATCTCGTGACCCAACAGGGTTTTAGGCACTTCGATCTCGTTTTGCTCGATCAACGCATCAAAGGCGCGGCGTTTGGTCAGTGCGCGAGTGGCGTTTTTCACTTCACGCTCCATGTTTTTACGTACGTCGGCTTTGAGCTGATCCACGCCGCCCTCGGTGACGTTGAACTGCTTTAAGAACTCTTCATCGATCTCTGGCAGTTTAGGCTCTTCGATCTTGTTAACCGTGATCTCAAACTGTGCTTCTTTGCCTTTTAGGTTTTCGGCTTGGTAATCTTCTGGGAAGGTCACATCAATCGTTTTGGTTTCGCCGGTTTTCATACCCAAGATACCGTCTTCAAAACCTGGGATCATGCGGCCAGAGCCGATCACGAGTTTGAAGTCTTTAGACGTACCGCCTTCAAAAGCCTCACCGTCCAAGGTGCCTGCAAAGTCAAATGTCACCTGATCTTTGTCCTCAACCGCTTTGTCTGTTTCGCTGAACGTCTGGCGCTGTGCACGCAGGTTCTCGATCATGGTCTCGACTTCTTCGTCTGACACGTCAGCGCTCAAGCGAGTCACTTCGATCTTGTCCAAACCACTCACTTCAACTTGAGGATAAATTTCAACCTTCGCAGTGTAGGACAGGGTGTCATTTTCCAGTTTCACGTCTTCGATGTCTGGCGCGCCGATCGCTTTGATGCCTTCTTTTTCGATCGCTTCAAACACGCTTTCACGGATCACGTCGTTGATCACGTCTTGCTGTACGCCTTGGCCGTATTGGCTGCGGATGCGTGACATCGGTACTTTACCGGGGCGAAAGCCGTCGATCTTGGCGCGCTTTTGTACCTTGTTCAACTCGCTCTCAACTTTGCTTTTGAGCTTGTCGCTGGGCAGCTCAACAGTGAGCCTAGTTTCGATGTTCGATACGGATTCAGTAGTGATTTTCATAACAAGACTCGCAAGAGGTGAGTAAGCAAAAAATTAGCCGTGCAGTATATAGGATATGCAGGCAGGTTTAAACTGCGGCGTTTTTTAGCCGGCGGGCAAAATGTCCACGATGGTGAGCCTTTCGCTGTAATCAAACCTGACACCGGTTGGAGAGTTTCGCAGTTCTTTGCTTGGCAGTTGTTAGGTGGCCACTTGCTAGAGACGCGCTTGTGTAGATCGGCTCTAGAGCGGGATCAGTGTTTTGATGAGGGCGGATTTTGAGTGACGCCCTTATAGCGGTTTTAATTTGATCTTTTAGCTCAAATTTCACTAAAACCTGAAGAGCCAGATAGCTGCGCGCAGAGTGCTTTTAGCGCCAGGGCGCGGTGGCTGATCTGCGCTTTGTGCTCACGGGGCAGCTCGCTGCTGGTGATAGTGAGTCCATCGGGTATGAACAGTGGATCATAGCCAAAACCGCCAGATCCGGCCGCCTGATTGGTCAGGGTTCCATGCCACAGCCCCTGCGCGATGATTGGTAGTGGATCGTCTGGGTAGCGAACCAGGGTGAGCACGCAGACAAACTGCGCCGCGACTTTCCCTGTCGCTAGCAGCGGGGTGATTGCTTCGATGAGTTTTTGGTTGTTCTCGGCGTCACTGGCACCTTCTCCTGCATAGCGTGCCGAGTAAATACCGGGAGCACCGTTCAAGGCGGGGACACTCAAACCTGAGTCATCACTCAGCGCCGGTAGGCCAGTCTGTTTCGAGGCGTGACGGGCTTTGAGTAGGGCATTTTCGATGAACGTGCAGGCTGTTTCATCGGCGGAATCTAAGCCAAACTCGCTTTGAAGCTTTAAGGTGAGTCCTAAGTTTGCGGTATCAAAGTGCGCCTGCAACTCCTTGAGCTTGCCCTGATTGCCTGAGGCGAGCACCAAGGTGCTCAGTGGATTTGCTGCTGTCGGTGTTTTGCTGATCACGGGTGGCCTTTGGGTTGATTGGGTTGGCTTTGTTGAATGAGCTTGAGCTTTAGTTGCCGCCGCGAAACTGTTTGATGCAGCTGGTGACCACACCAAAGATCTCAACTTCGCTAGTCTCATCTAGGTAGATATCTTTGTGGTCAGGGTGGTGCGCCTTGAGTACCCCGACTGGACTTAGCAGCAGCTGCTTGCAGGTGAACTCCCCGCCAACCGCCGCGATCACGATGTCCTGGTCGCGTGCGGAGAGTGACCGATCGACCACCAGCAGATCGCCGCTGTAGATCCCGCAACCGGTCATGGACTCGCCGCTAACTCGCACTAGGTAGGTCGCGCTTGGGCGCTGGATCAATAGGGTGTTCAGATCAATGTGCTGTTCCACATAGTCCTGAGCCGGTGAGGGAAAACCGGCGGGCACCTGATCACTGAACAGCGGCAGGCTGACCTTGCTTGGGCTGGCACTGAACAGGCCTAAAAACTCAATCTGTGGTTTGGTGTCTGTGCTCATAAGGGTTTGCGGTGATCTCGGTGGCTGGGCTTTAGGGTTGCTGCTTAGATATCGCTACGTGAGCCATGGTTTTCACCTCGACACTTTTTTATGCGAGTCGAAAACTGCCCAAGTTTCACTCCAGTATAACTCCCACCATGCAACATCGCCTCTTGCGAGTCCAGGGTCGTCTGCAGTATCCGTTTCAGTCAGAGTGTATTTGACTTTGAGGTACTTTCCGCCGTCAGCTTCTTTCGGGCAGATTGTTGCACGGTATTTTGAGTGGCAAAATGCGGCAGACGCTAGGCTCTTATTGATTACAGCAGTCAAAAGGATTTTGACGCGACAGCTAAACCTGAGATTGGCATCAGGGCTCAATATGGGTTGATTCAGTTATCTTCGAGCTTTTTGCTATCTGCCAATTGATTGAGATCAATGATCCAATCGCACTCGATCGCAGTGGAGGAAAATCCGATCTCATGCTCCCCCTTACTGTTTATGTTTTAAAGCACTTGATCAAAATGCACCTAAATTAAGCTCTTTTTTGCATACCAAACACCCCTTCGATTACTCAGGCGACTCCAGGATTTACCACTAGTACAGCAGCTTGATGAGCCCATGCCATATAAATCCCAAAACAGAGGGGAAAACTGTAGGGAAAATCAGTGCAAACAAGCTAAAAGCCACGATCATGCCAACCAAGTAGTTGCTGCTAAAAAAATACGAGAAGTGTAGCGCAGCGACTTGGTTGGCCTGCAGCCATATTAAAAAAGCGGTTGGCACAGAGAAAAACAACGAGGCAAAGACACCCATGAGTCTTCCGACGATGAAATTTTCTGCTGAAGGTTTTCTGTTCATGATCGGTTTATCGCCCACTTAAAGTTATCTATCTAGGTTTGGTTATTTTGGTTGAGTCTCAGTGTTCTCGCAGGGCTAGTAAGTTTAGAGCTTTCAAACTTTGGAGTTGATGTTACGGTCACTATGATTGTGCGCGCAACTGCGAGGCTTGATGTTTTTTTGCTAGTGCGTTGTTAACACATAAACTGGCCTGGGCCAGATACAGCAGGGCGGCTGAGCAAGTGGACATTTTGTGGTTTTTCTGATTTCAACCAACCACCGGCAACCCGCTGATCTGCGTGGTGTAGGCGGGGGAGGCGTGGTCGCGGCTCATGTGCCAACCGGAGTTGATGCCTTGGGAGCCGTGCACCAGTGCGCCGCGTCCATAGCGGCCATTTATCTGATCGAGTAGTTTACTTAACTCATCAAATTCGCCTGAGCGCGGATTGAGCGGCTCAAGCAAATCGAGCTGGCGCGAGCCAGATGGGCAGAAATCGGTTAGGGTCACGCCGGCCTTGGCGTAGCGGTAACCGGGCACCCAGAGTTTTTCGGCGATCTCAGCGGCGATATCGACGAGGCCGGCCGAGTCAGAGCGCGGGTTGATCAGTTTGGCCGTGCCAAAGCGCGAGATGTGCTGCTCGTTTTGGTTGAAGCGGCCGGTGCGATAAAAAACTGAGAGCTGCGCGCAGAGCGACCCCTGCTTGCGCAGTTTTTCGCTGGCGCGCGCGGCGTGAAAGCAGATCGACTCACGCAGGGTGATAAAGTCGGTGACCCGCGCGCCAAAGGAGCGCGAGCAGACGATCTGTTTTTTGGGCTGTGACTCTTCAAAGTCTAGATCGACGAGGCACACTTCACCCGCCAGCTCGCGCGCAGTACGCTCTACCACCACACTTAAGTGCTTTTTTAGCCAAGGACGGTGAGCACGGGACAGCTCCCACGCGCTACGTATGTTCATCTGTTCAAGTCGGATCGACAACTTGCGCCCGATCCCCCAGATATCGCTGACCGGCGTGATCCTTAAGTAGTGCTCAAGCAGCTCAGGCGTATCGATCACACAAACCCCGCCGGTTTTTTTGGCGTGGTGATTGGCAAGCTTTGAGAGCGTGCGTGTCGGCCCTACGCCAACTCCGACTGGCACCCCAACCTGACGATACACAGTGTTTTTGATCTGGATCGCCGCGCGGCGGTGATCGTGGCTCGGCGGCATATCAAACCAGCGCAAAAAAGCCTCATCGATGGAGTAGATATCGACTTCCGGCGCGTACTCCTCAAGTGTCGCCATGACGCGGTTAGATAAGTCTTGGTAGAGCGCGTAGTTGCTTGAGAACACTTTGATCTGCTTGGCGACGCACTCCTCGCGTACTTTAAAGTAGGGCGCGCCCATGGGGATGCCCAATTTTTTGGCTTCGCTTGAGCGCGCGATCACGCAGCCGTCGTTGTTGGAGAGCACGACCACGGCGGCGTGTTTCAAATCGGGGCGAAACAGCTTTTCACAGGAGGCGTAAAAGCTGTTGCAATCGACCAGTGCGTACATGGGTGCCTCCTTGTGGTTGTCGTTTGAGTTTGGTGTCAGTTGTGGCGCGCGCCTGGGTTTAGCAAAATGCCTGCCTATCCGGCTAAATCAGCGGATCAGCTCAGGCGCCCGCACTGACATCGACAGCTTAGCTGAGTGTTGCCGGTAGTAGCGCAGTGAGCAGGTTGCCTGCGACACCAAGTGTCGCTGGGTTTTTGTCCTGAGTGCGGATCGCGTTTAGGGCGCTTAGCAATTGAAGTAAGGCCGTACTCTTAAAGAGTGCCTTACTCTAAATACAGCCTCAAGCTTGGCCAGCTGGGCGCTAAAGCGGATCAGCTCTAGCGCACACGAGCCCAAAACGAGCGGATGCTTCGCCTAAAGCGGTGCCGGCTAGCGGCGGCATTTTACTGACTTTATGGGCTCAGTTTAGCGCGCCGCTTAGCCGCAGTTTTTGACTTAAAACGCCGGGCCGATGAACAGTCCAGCGCGCTCCATCTGCGCTGACACAGACAGCAGGGTGGCTTCATCGCCCATGGGGGCAATCAACTGCACGCCGATGGGTAGCCCGTTTGGCGACTTAGCCAGCGGCAGTGAAACAGCGGGCAGACCGGTTGCGTTGGCAAGCACGGTGAAGGCCATAGAGCCGGAAGTTTTGGCACACATGCGATCGGCAAAATCAGTGTTCTTCATGAAGCGACCGGTGGGGAAGGCGGCGGCAAATTTAACTGATACAGACTCAAGACTGTTGTGCGTGAGTGCACCCAGTTTCGGCGCGGTGGTCGGTGCGGTTGGACAGAGCACCAAGTCGTAATCAGCGAAGTGTTGATCCATCTGTCTGCGCACTTGGTGCCAGTGGTCTTGGGCGGCAACCACTTCAGGGCCAGTGGTTCCGCGGCCGATCATGGCTAAAAACTGGTTAGCCGCCTCAATTTGACCGCGGACCGACTTGCCAGTTTGATTCTCTATTCCAGCTAAGACAGCCTCGGTGTGAGAGGAAACCACCGCCAAGAAGGAGCGCCAAAGTTTACGCGGATCGACACCCAAATCCTCTACCAACTCAACTTTATGACCCAGTGCCTCAAGGTCTTTAGCAGCTTGCAAAGTCGCCTCTTTGACGTCCTTATCTAAGGTTACGTGCTCCATGAGCGGGGTTAAGTTGAGCAGGATCTTAAGCGGCTTGGGATCTTTTTTAGTGGCGGCCAAAAACCCGCCTTCAGGAGAGGGCAAGCGGCTGATCGAGCCAGCTTCAGATCCGTGGGTAGCATCTAGCATCGCCGCTGAGTCGCGCACGCTGCGGCTGATCACGTGTTCCACCGCCGCCCCGCTCCAAGGATCAAGTAGATCAGGACCGGTCGGGTTACGCCCGCGGCTGGTTTTCAGGCCAAACACGCCGCACCAAGCTGCTGGGATACGGATCGACCCGCCGCCATCTGAGGCGCTTGCCACAGGAACCATGCCACTTGCGACGGCCGCCGCTGATCCGCCGCTGGAACCCCCTGCGCTATAACCCTGTTTGTGCGGGTTATGGGTGGCACCAAAAGCTAGCGGCTCAGTGGTGATGTGGCTGCCAAACTCAGGCAAGTTGGTTTTGCCAAAGATCAGCAAGCCGCTTTTCAAAAACCGATCGGTCATGACTGAGTTTTGCTTAGATATCATGCTGATTGAGCTGCCCATGCTGTAGCGGGTGCCAACCAGTTCACCGCCTAAGTCTTTGAGTAAAAATGGTACTCCGGCGAACATCGCATCAGGATTGACCACCTGCGCCCGCGCCCGATCATCGAAGCGATCAATCACGGCGTTGATGGAGGGGTTTTTCAGATTGGTTTGGTGGATCGCCGCTTCAAGTACGTCCTCTGAGCTCACCTGTTTGCTGCGGATAAGCTCGGCCAGTCCCAGAGCATCGTATTGGGTGTAATCTTTAAACATGGCTTTTCCTGAATTAATTTAAAATTTTAAAAGATGTTAGCAGAACTTACATTAACTGGTAGCTGGCTTGCTTTAAAACAGACAAGCAGGGCGGACTTAAGGGGATTGCCCGCTAAGCACTCAGGTAGTTGCGCGTAGACATTTGCCTAAAAACAAAGACTTAGCAGCGTATATGATCTGTCTTGGGGTAGAGCAGGCCTGTTGGTTTATCTATCCAGATGACCGGTTGGCTGGCGCACATGCCGCATGCTCGCCTGAGTGTGCAGGGTAGGCTATGATCACAAACCTTGGGTAGTTTTTGGAGAATCAGATGAAGTTGGTGAGATCGTTTAGCTTGGTGCTGACTGCCAGTTTGTTGGCAGCGGGCTGCGGCTCTGCTTCAGAGGAAGCTGAAGCGCAGGAGCAGGCGACGCAGCAAAAACAAGCGGCGCTCGCAGGCTGGGCTCAGCCTGAGTTGATACCGGCTGAAGCTAGCATAAACGATGTTAGCCCGTCAGAGGACGGTCTGGCAGTTGAGGCCAAAGGTGAGTTTAGCGGTGATCCTAAGGCGCTGGCTGACTCGATCCACGAAAGTCGCTTGGCTGAGGGTTGGGCAGCTGGTTTGGTGGTTGATCAAGAGAGTCAGTACTACATGACTTATGAAAAAGACGGCGCTTTGTTGATTTATGATCTTAGCTATAACCAAGCGCAAAGATTGATCACGGTCAGCTACTTGCCTGTTGAGTCAGCGGCGGGATAAGTGACGGCGAGCTGATTTGGGTGCTCTGTCAGCTCAAGTAATTAGAGTTTGTTCTTTGATTTGGTTTTTCTAACTAAATCGGCGCTGAGCTCAGAGGTGTTAAGTCACTTTAGGGCGTGGCAAATTCAGGCGGCACTCAGAGTCGATCAATCAACTTAAAGTCGAGTGGATTGATCGATCAAAAGCGCTTTTTGAGAATTTTACAGCGAGATCGAGCTTGATCCGGGCGGCAACACCTTAGCCACCTCAACTTGAAACACCACGGTTTTACCTGCCAGCGGATGATTAAAATCAACCACCACCTCGGTGTCGTTGACCTCAGTCACGAGCCCCGGCAGCGTGGCTTTACTCTTGTCTTCAAACTCCATGAGCACGCCTACCTCTGGCAAACCTTCGCCTGCCATAAACAAGTTTGAGTCGATGCGCTGAATGTTGTCTGGGTTGTGCTCACCAAAAGCTTCCTCAGGACCCAGCACGGCGGTGCGTTTATCGCCAGCCTGCAAACCCATCAGCACCCGCTCAAACCCAGGCAATAGGTTGCCGTCACCCATGGTCAGGTTGACTGGATCACCCGACTCAAAGGTGGAGTCAATCGGGTTGCCATTTTCCAGAGCCACACTAAAGTGCAGCCACACCTGAGACCCCATGATGATACGGGTTTGTTCGCTGGGTTTAAGCAAGTCACTCATGAGGGTTTCTCGGCTGGGTTTTTGAAGCTGTCGATGATCAGCAAGATCGCGCCGAGCACGATCGCCGAATCGGCGATGTTAAAGGCAGGGTAGTTCCAGTTTTGGTAAAACAGGTGCACAAAATCGATCACGTAACCGTAGATCAGGCGGTCGTAAAGGTTACCGATCGCACCGCCTATGATTAGCGCAAGCGCCGTGGCCACCAGATGCTGCGATGGTTTGAGACGGGTTAACCAAACGCTGAGCACCACACTAAATCCGGCTGCCAAGGCGATAAAAAAGTAC
>OJBY01000097.1_pt1 | contig 56527 bp, 57 predicted proteins | sample 1591731 | NCBI WGS metagenome assembly OJBY01 (sample SAMN05416837, study PRJEB24817) | seawater metagenome | isolation source: Sea water | place: Canada:Atlantic | collected 2013-07
TGTTAAGCCTGCCGCCAGCGTTCAATCTGAGCCATGATCAAACTCTTCAGTTTAATCTTACTGTGAGATCCTTTTAAGATGGATCTCAAAATCTTGGCTCATCGGTTAAATCTTACTGACTTTTAAATCGCTCAAATGAACTTGGAGTAGATTTATTGATCAGTCGTCTTTATACCAATGAGTATAATATGACATCGCTAATCAACAAAAATCCACACAAGTTGTTCTTTACTGTGTTTTTAAATAATTTGAAACTGCTTCGTCAGCGTGTTTCGTATCTCATCTGAGTGACTAAGTTGCCATCCCGTCTGAGTGAGTGGCTATTATAGAGATTTAAAATTCAATGTCAACATTTAATTTTAAACTCTTTTCTAACCGGGTGCTTATTCAGCGTTCGCATATTATACAGAAGGTTCACACTAAATCAATATAAATCATTAACTTAATTCTTACCCTCTCTCTAAAAGCGATACAGCTGCTCAAGCGAGGTGCGTACTTTAGTGCTTAAGAATTGTTGCGTCAACCACTATTGTCACTTTTCTGCAATATATGCTCAAACAGCATCAATCTTTAATCAAAACTTGTGCAAATGCTTTTTTCCCAGCCTGTATCAACACGTCATCACCTGACTTCAGGCTGAAACTGGCCTCTACAACCTCATGATCAATCTTGACCACGCCTCGCTTCACCATGTCTTTTGCTTGTGCTGCGTTTTTAGCCAGCTCTGCTAGATTAAGGACCTGGGTGATAAACAACTCTTGAGCCCCCTCCAAGCTTAGTGTGACCTGTGGTAAATCCAGCGGGACTTCACCCTCGGCCAAACGGTTACCGCTACTCATATGGGCATTGGCGGCCGCCTCTTGATCATGAAAGCGCTCTACCAACTCCTCAGCCAACACCCGTTTTATCTGCTGGGGGTTTTCCCCTTGTTTGATTTGTTCAAGTAGAGCATTTATCTCATCGAGAGTTTTGAAACTCAGTAGCTCAAAGTACCGCTCGATCAAGCTGTCTGGTAGAGACAAGATCTTTTGATACATGCTACCGGGGCTATCTTTGATCGCGATGAAGTTGTCCAGCGACTTACTCATCTTGTTTACCCCATCCAAACCCTCAAGGATAGGAACGGTGATGCAGACCTGCGGCGTTTGCCCTGCCTTAGATTGTAGGGTGCGGCCCATAAGCAAGTTAAATGTCTGATCGGTGCCGCCCAGCTCTACATCTGCCTCTAAGGCAACAGAGTCATAGCCTTGCACCAGAGGGTAGAGGAACTCATGAATAGAGATGGGCGTGTGGCTGGTGTAGCGCTTTGAGAAGTCGTCGCGCTCAAGCATACGAGAAACCGTCTGCTGTGAGGCCAGACGTATCATATCGGCAGCGCTCATCTGATCAAACCACTCCGAGTTATAAACCACTCGGGTTTTAGACTCATCGAGTATCTTAAAAACTTGCTCAGCATAGGTCAGCGCATTTTGCTTGATCTGCTCGTCAGTCAGCGGCGGGCGAGTTGAGTTCTTACCCGTTGGATCACCGATCTTGCCCGTGTAATCCCCGATCAGAAATATCACCTCGTGACCCAGCTGCTGAAAGACTCGAAGCTTGTTGATTAAAACGGTGTGACCCAAATGCAGGTCAGGTGCGGTTGGATCGAAGCCAGCTTTGATCTTTAGGGGGCGGCTCAACTTGAGTTTTTCAAGGAGCTGCTCTTCATTGATGATTTCGGCGGTTCCCCGCTTAATCAGATCAAGCTGTTCTTGTGCTGGTGCAAAAACGTGGTTCATGTCTGCTGCTTGCTAATTAAAGACGCTCAGTTTATCGCGAAATGTCATGTAGATTAAACTGAACGAGCAGTTATGCCGATTTATCCATCGGTGACATTTTGCTCAAAAAAAATCCCGCCGAGGCGGGATGATCAACAGCTCGTTTTAAGCTGGTTGTTTCGGCACAAAGTTCTTGATCGCTTTGTCCAAACTACCGCGATTGGCTTCAACCGCGCTGCTGAACTGCTTGCGGAAAGTTAATCCCACATCAATCCCTTCGATTTTCAGGTTGCGAATCTTCCAGCCGCCCTGATCGATCAACATGTAGCTAACCGGCACCACTTGACCTTTGTCGGTTTTAAAGTCCATGGTGACCACGGCTTTAGTTGGATCCTTAAGTGCTTGATAAGGGCGCACGGTATAGCTCTCGTTGTCATACTCAGCTAGATACTTTGAGTAGGCACCAACCAGTGCTCCGCGAAAGTTCGCTTGAAACTGCTTAATTTGCGCAGGGCTAGCTTGACGGTAGTATCTGCCCATCACACCTTTGGCAAAGCCATCGAAGTCCACATAAGGAATGATGTCTTCTTGCACGATGGTGCGCAGATAAGCTGGATCTTTTTTGTACTTAGCACGGTCTGTGTTCAAACGCTCGGTCAACTGGTCTGCCACGCCTCTAACGAAGGCTGGGGCGGTTTGTTGTGCCGCACTAACATATGAAGACGCAATGAGCGCCGTCGCTAATAAAGCTGGTTTAAAAATATTCATCATCGTTACCTCATCTCACCTTTAAAATGCGAACCCGCTGTCGTCTTCACTCACAACTGGCTCAGAAGCCTCGCTTGTTTGAGATGACTCGGCGGAAGTCTCGCTTGGTTCAGTCGCTTTACTGAACAAGAATTTGCTAATCAAATCTTCTAACACTAGGGCACTCTGTGTCAGTGTTAATTCGTCGCCATCTTGTAGATAAATGTCATTTGCACCTGGCTCTACCCCGATGTACTGCTCACCTAAGAGACCAGCAGTCAAGATACTGGCATAAGCATCGTCACTGATTTGATCCATACTGCTGTTGATCTGCAACGTCACTTTGGCGTTTAGCATCTTGGGATCAATCTCAATCGATTCAACCTTACCGATGGGAACACCGCTCATGGTTACCTTAGCGTTTTTGGACAGACCACCGACATTTTGAAAGTGTGCGGTCAGCTCATAAGTGTTGGTTGGTGCAAGCACGGTGACCAAACCACTGACTTTTAGGGCCAGAAAAAACAAAGCGGCAACACCCAATGCAACAAAACCGCCTGCCAATATTTCCTGCGTACGAGTTTTCATCAAATTCCTCCAAACATGACCGCAGTCAATATAAAATCTAAGCCCAGAACGCTGAGCGATGAATAAACAACTGTGTTGGTTGTTGCTTTGGCAATGCCCTCAGATGTAGGGATGCTCGCGTAACCTTGATATACCGCGATCCAACTACAAACCACAGCAAAGATAACCGACTTTATGATGCCGTTTAGTACGTCACCTGTGAAACTCACTGACGCCTGCATGTTGCCCCAAAAAGAGCCCTCATACACGCCCAGCCAATCAACGCCAACAAACTTACCGCCCATAATCGCAACTGCTGTAAACAAGATTGCGAGTATCGGCAAACACACGATGCCCGCCAGCAACCTCGGTGCAACAATACGCCTAAGCGGGTCGACACCGATCATCTCCATGCTGGCCAACTGCTCGGTTGATTTCATGAGTCCAATCTGAGCGGTCAAAGAAGATCCAGCCCGTCCAGCAAACAGAAGCGCCGCAACGACTGGTCCCAATTCGCGCACCAAGGTGAGTGCAACCATGGTGCCTAGCGCCTGCTCGCTGCCGTACTTGACCAGTATGGTGTAACCCTGAAGACCCAGCACCAGACCAATAAACAATCCCGATACCAAGGTGATGCTCAGTGACTGCACACCAACATAGTAGATCTGCTCGACAAAGCGACCAAAACCACCTGATGTCGGCTTCGCCCAGACAGAGCGCAACAACATAATCAACGCCGCACCCAACCCCTGAAGGCTGCTGAGCGTGCTTCTACCTAGACCAGCTAAACTGTCATTTAAGCGTGAGATCATATGCCTGACTCCGCAACTTCGCTTACCTGGTCTTGTTTAGCGCGATACTTAAAGGCAACGGGACCTTCAACCGAGCCATCTAAAAACTGCCTCACAAATGGCTCATCCGACTGCCTGAGCGCCTCTGGCTTCCCTTCACCCATCACCACGCCATCGGCAAGGACATAGACGTAATCGGCGATAGATAGCGTCTCATCAACATCATGAGACACAACAATCGTCGTCAGGTTCAGACTCTGCGTCAACTGTTTGATCAAGCGAACCAGCACGCCCATGACGATCGGGTCCTGCCCGGCAAAAGGCTCGTCATACATGATCAGCTCAGGATCAAGAGCGGTAGCGCGCGCCAGTGCTACGCGGCGACTCATGCCACCTGAAAGTTCAGCAGGGAAAAGCAACTGTGTACCATCAAGACCAACCGCATCTAGCTTCTGACTTACTTTGGCTTGAATTTCCGCCTCACTTAGGTCTGTGTGTGCACGAATCGGAAAGGCGACATTTTCAAAGACGCTCATGTCACTGAACAGAGCTCCACTTTGAAATAGCATGCCCATCTTTGAGCGCATGGCAAAAAGATCGCTGCGACTCATCTGATGTACAGTTTCACCGTCGTATTTTATCGATCCCGACTCAGGTATCAGCTGCCCGCCGATTAATTTAAGCAAAGTGGTTTTACCGGTTCCAGATGGACCCATGATCCCGGTAATCTTTCCTCTTTCGACACTTAGATTTACGCCACCAAAAATGCTGCGATCCGCCCTGTCATAGTGCAAATCTTCAACAACAATCAAGGGGTTTCGCTGATGCTCGCTCATAACAGACCCACAATTAAATAGTATTACTGGGATTTGAAGTTTGTATCTTGACTACACCATCTGGGTAAACTGCTGATTCAGGGCTGGGTAGTTTGGAAGGTGAAAACTGATAAAAACCAAATATCGCTACGTTCATCAGTAGCAAAACAAAAAATAAATGAGGCATGTTAATTCTCTTATTTGAGCGGACGAGTCAGTATAGCACCGCCTCATATCGATCAAGTTGGGTCGATTAATCGGCAGCAGGTATCTTATCGACACTCACTTTGTTAACGACATTGAGACGCTTGGGCCATTGGATGGAAAACTTAGCGCCGCCCAGCTCATTACTACGAGAGGCAACAGCCTCACCATCAAACCAAAAAGCGATTCGGGCCACGATAGATAACCCTAAGCCATAGTTACCAAGCGATCGATTCCGGCTTTCATCCAGTCTTGAGAACGGAGCAAAGATACGTTTGCGATCGACCTCATCCACCCCGTTTCCGTCATCTTCAACATCAATCCAAAGCGAGCTGGTGTTTTGACCGATTGAAACATAAATCTGTGAATCAGCATGCCGAATGCCATTTCCTAAGAAGTTTTGCAGGACACGCTTGATGTATTTGGCATCGGTGTAAGCCCAGATCACATCTTCCTTGTTGGTGAGGTGAATGTCGACACGATCAGTCAATATCAAGGTTTCAGTGATGGTTTGTTTGGCCATCTCAATCAGGTTGACTCGCTGCAAATCGAGCGTCGGCATACTTTCTTCCAGACGTGCATGAGTCAAGATCTCATCGATAAGTGTATCGAGTTCCTGAATATCAGCATCAATCGTCTGAGTCTGCTCAAGCCTTGAGTCGCGATCGTCAGTGTCTGCAAGCATATCGACAGCAAACCTAACTCTCGCAACCGGTGTCCTGAGTTCGTGCGAGATAGCTCTGGTCAGCTCTCGCTGTGACGTAATCAAGCGCTTGATGTGGGTTGTCATGTAGTTAAAGGTGCTAGCCAAATGACTGATCTCGTCATTGCCATCGACAAGTGCCTTAGCATCGAGGTTACCAGCCCGTATGCGGGTAACTGCTGTCTGGATAGCTGAAACTTTCCGCTCTAAAGGCTTTATGAGTGCATACAGTCCTAGAGCTAGGATGAATAACCCAAGAGCAGCTATCGACATGATGAGGTCCAATGGCGCCCGATCAAAGATAGGGATGGGACCTGCCATGACAATATCAGTAGAGCTTCTGAGCGGTATGATTAGCTTAAAAGAAGAAGTACTTAAACTTCCGCCTTCATTAAATAAGATAACAGTCTTCTTACGCTGAATTCGCTCTAGCTGCTCAACATCCAACGTGAGTTTATTGATGGATCTAATCTGAAGGGGATAGGGAAAGTAGGCTTGAAGTTCGTCAACATGAGCTGCCTTGTCTACGTACTGATCAAAATCTTCTTGGAGGATACTTCCTATACCACGGAGCTGAGTTTCTTGGATTTGATCAACTTCACCGGTGATTAGGTTTGGCTCACCCGGAATTTTTTGAAAAATTCGAGCAGATTGGATCGTTGCGTCATAACGCACCACCGGCTTACCCGCCTCTAACCGGCGCGACTCATCACTTGAAAAACCAACTTCAGCCACAGGCTTGATCAAGATGGTGTAACCGAACCCGTCAGCAATCCTTCGAAGCCATAAACTTCGATCTAAAGGATCGCTGTATTGGGACGCCCTCATAGCAAGCAGATGAGCGGGACCGGTCGCCATAGAGGTGCGATAGGTTGCCGCTCTTTCATCCATGATACTTTTAAAAAGGATAAAACTAAATATCCCGGTCAACAGCGTCAGTAAAATGATTCCAGCATAGATACGATAAAAAATTCGCCCTAGAAAACTAGAGAATGCACTCATAAAAAACTTTAGCTTTGACCTTCTTTAACAAACAAGTAGCCTTTGCTGCGTACTGTTTTGATCCGTTTAGGATTTTCTGGATCATCACCAATTTTTGGACGAATACGAGAAATACGCACGTCAATTGAGCGATCTTGACCGTCATATTCGATACCACGTAGACGTTCAAAAATGTCCTCACGTGACAAAATTCGGCCAGCGTTTGAAGCCAGCAGCCAAAGTAGATCGTATTCAGCAGAGGTAAAGTCGACGTTTTTGCCGCCGAGACTCACGCTACGGCCACCGTTGTCGATTACTAAATCGTCAAACTCTAGACGCTGCGGTACATCTTCATTGATGGCATTTTCAGAGCGGCGTAGCAGCGCGCGGATACGTGCAAGTAAAACTCGTGGCTGTACTGGTTTCGCGACATAATCATCGGCGCCCATCTCAAGCCCTAAGACTTGATCCATATCTTCCGTTCGAGCTGTCAGCATGAGGATGGGGTTTGAGAATTGCGGGCGAACTTCGCGGCAGATGGTCAGGCCGTCGGCTCCGGGCAACATAACGTCCAAAACAAGCAAGTCAGGTTGATCAGCAATGATACGGCGTATGGCCTTAGCACCATCAGTTTCGATACCGACTTCTAAGCCGTTTCTGATCAGATACTCTTGGGTCAGACCAGCCAGTCGCTCATCATCTTCAACAATCAGGATTTTTGGGGTTTTTTCTTCGCTCATGCGCCGTCTCTGTAAAATAAATTATCTGATGTAATTTAAATTATTGGCGGCTTAGGCTCAATTGCCTTAAGTAAACGTGGAGTCTAAAAGCCTCGTATTTGGTTGCACAAGTGTAAAAAAACCCCTCAAAAGAGGGGTTTATCAAATAGCTTAATGTCAGGCTTTGTTTTTGTACTTACGAATTGTCTGAAGTTGCGCTACTGATTCAGCCAATGCTGTCATGGCAGCAGCCGTATCAATATCGCTTCTTTGATCAGTCAACAAGTTTTCAGCTTCTTGTTTCGCAAGCTCAACCTGTTTCGCATCCAGATCCGCCGCACGTTGAGCGGAGTCCGCAAGAACGATCACTTGGTGTGGCTGCACTTCCAAAATCCCACCTGATACATATACGATGGTTTCATCGCCATTGTCCATAGTGATTTTTAGTGGACCTGGTTTTAGCAAAGTCACGAGCGGAATGTGTCTAGGCAGTATGCCCAGCTCACCCGTGATTCCGGTTGCGGTCAACATCGAAACCTCACCCTCAAAGAGGGTGTCGTTCATGCTCACTACGCTGCATTTCATGGTAGACATTGAATCTCCTCAGGCCTTTAGCCTTTGAGTTTTTCAGCTTTAGCAACCGCTTCATCGATGCCGCCAACCATATAAAACGCCTGTTCTGGCATGTCATCATGGTCGCCGTTTAGGATTTCTTTGAAGCCGCGGATCGAGTCTTTGAGCGATACGTACTTACCGGGTGCGCCAGTAAAGACTTCCGCTACGTGGAAAGGCTGAGACAAGAAGCGTTGGATGCGACGTGCGCGGTAAACGATTAGCTTATCTTCTTCTGCCAGCTCGTCCATACCCAAGATCGCGATGATGTCTTTAAGCTCTTTATAACGTTGCAGAACTTGCTGAACTTCACGGGCAATGTTGTAGTGCTCTTCACCAATTACTTGAGGATCAAGCTGACGTGAGGTTGAGTCCAGTGGATCTACCGCAGGATAAATACCCAGTGAGGCGATGTCACGTGACAGTACAACCGTTGCGTCCAAGTGAGCAAATGTCGTCGCTGGAGACGGATCGGTCAAGTCATCAGCTGGTACGTATACGGCCTGAACCGAAGTGATCGAGCCGTCTTTAGTTGAGGTGATACGCTCTTGCAGAACACCCATCTCCTCAGCCAACGTCGGCTGATAACCTACGGCTGATGGCATACGGCCAAGCAGTGCCGATACTTCAGTACCCGCCAAGGTGTAACGGTAGATGTTATCGACAAACAACAGTACGTCACGACCTTCGTCACGGAATTTTTCAGCCATAGTCAGACCGGTCAACGCAACACGCAGACGGTTACCTGGTGGCTCATTCATCTGGCCGTAAACCATCGCCACTTTTGACTGATCGAAGTTTTCAACGTTTACTACGCCGGCTTCCTGCATCTCAAAGTAGAAATCGTTACCTTCACGAGTCCGCTCGCCCACACCAGCAAACACAGACAAACCACTGTGTTCGGTTGCGATGTTGTTGATCAGCTCCATCATGTTGACGGTCTTACCAACACCGGCACCGCCGAACAAACCTACTTTACCGCCTTTAGCGAAGGGGCAAAGCAGATCGATAACTTTGATACCGGTTTCAAGCAGTTCAGTAGAACCTGCCTGGTCAGCATAGCTAGGCGCTTCACGGTGAATAGACCACTTCTCTTCTGTGACAACCGGACCGACTTCATCGATTGGCTCGCCCAATACGTTCATGATCCGGCCAAGCGTCCCAACGCCAACAGGAACCGTGATTGGAGCACCCGTGTTGATCACTTCGATATTACGCTTGAGGCCTTCAGTAGAACCCATCGCGATGGTACGAACCACACCGCCGCCGAGCTGCTGTTGCACTTCAAGTGTTGTGTCGGTGGACTCAACTCTTAGGGCATCATAGATACCGGGTACATTTTCACGATCAAACTCAACGTCGATAACGGCGCCAATAATTTGGATAATACGACCGCTGCTCATTTGCTGCCTCCTAAGATAAAATTATTCAACTGCCGCTGCTCCGCCGACGATTTCAGAGATTTCTCTGGTGATCGCAGCTTGACGCAGTTTGTTATAAACCAGTTGTAAGTCTTTGATTAAGTCACCCGCGTTATCGGTTGCCGCTTTCATAGCGACCATGCGCGCTGATTGCTCTGCGGCGATGTTTTCAATAACGGCTTGATAGACTGTCGATTCGATATAGCGTGACAACAGTTGTTGAAGCAACTCTTCTGCCGAGGGCTCGTAGAGGTAATCCCAGCTGAACTCTCGAGTAGCAACGCGGGTATTGTCGTCTTGAGGCAAAGGAACCAATTGCTTGAGTTCTGGCTTCTGCGTCATGGCGTTAACAAACTGGTTAGAGATCAAGAATATCTGATCCAGCTCACCCTTGGCGTAGGCATCTAACATCGACACTGCAGCACCATTGATCTGCTCAAACGTGGGCTTGTCACCGTAGTGAGTGCTGGCTGCCAAAACTTGACCACCGTGAGATTTGAAAAAACCCACTGCTTTTTGGCCAATTGCAGCAAAGCAAACCTCAACACCTTCCGACTGACGCACCTTGATATCTTTAACAAGGTGTTTAAACAGGTTGATGTTTAACCCGCCCGCCAAACCTCGGTCAGAGGAAACCACAATATAACCGATCCGTTTGACGTCACGTCCAACCAGATAGGGATGCTTGTATTCGTGCGTCGCATGCACCAAGTGGGCAATAACCGACTGCATATGCTCAGCATAGGGCCTTCCGGTTACCATCCGCTGTTGTGCGCGGCGCATCTTACTGGCCGCAACCATCTCCATGGCACGCGTGATCTTCTGCGTGCCCTTAATACTGGAGACTTTCCCGCGTATCTCTTTTAAGCTCGACATCAGTTTATCCTGCTGTCCAAAAGGTGAATGTCATGGTGTTTGAGAAATCTCAGTAACTATGATCGCTCTTAAACGTTTCAATCGCCGCTTTAAGTTCAGCAGCAATCTCATCGTTATAGTTACTGGTCTCATTGATCATGTTCATCAACTCAGACTTGTTGGTGTGCATGTAGCGAATCAAACCTGACTCAAATTTACCGATGCTGCTGACCGGAACGTCAGTCAACAAGTTTTCGTTTGAGGCAAAGATCACCACTGCCTGATCAGCAATTGACATTGGCTCATACTGATCTTGCTTCATGAGTTCAGTCACACGCTCGCCATGCTCAAGTTGCTTACGAGTCGTGTCATCCAGATCAGATGCAAACTGGGCAAATGCCGCCAATTCGCGGTACTGAGCCAAAGCCGTACGAATACCGCCAGAGAGCTTCTTGATGATCTTGGTCTGTGCTGCGCCGCCCACACGTGATACCGAGATACCCGCGTTAACTGCTGGACGAATACCTGAGTTAAACAAGCTTGACTCAAGGAAGATCTGACCATCAGTGATCGAGATCACGTTGGTTGGTACGAACGCCGAGACGTCACCCGCTTGAGTTTCAATGATAGGTAGAGCGGTCAGTGAGCCAGTTTTGCCTTTAACTTCACCTTTGGTGAACTGCTCAACAAAGTCAGGGTTAACTCGTGCAGCGCGCTCAAGCAGACGTGAGTGCAAATAGAAAACGTCACCAGGATAAGCTTCACGGCCTGGTGGGCGACGAAGAAGTAGTGAAATCTGACGGTAAGCTACGGCTTGTTTTGACAGATCATCATAAACGATCAAAGCATCTTCACCGCGGTCACGGAAGTACTCACCCATGGTACAGCCAGAGTAAGGGGCAAGGTACTGAAGCGCAGCAGGCTCAGAAGCCGAAGCAACCACCACGGTGGTGTATTCCATGGCGCCAGTTTCTTCAAGCTTACGAACGACGTTAGCAATCGTTGAGCGTTTTTGCCCAATAGCTACGTACACACATTTGATGCCAGATGTTTTCTGCGCGATGATGGCATCAACAGCCAAAGCAGTTTTACCTGTCTGACGGTCACCAATGATCAACTCACGCTGACCACGGCCAATTGGGATCATGGTATCGACGGCTTTATAGCCGGTCATGACCGGTTGATCAACTGACTGACGCCAAATCACACCTGGAGCAACCTTCTCAACCTTATCGGTAAGCTTGGCGTTGATTTCACCTTTGCCATCAATTGGGTTACCAAGGGCATCAACGACGCGGCCTAGCAGCTCAGGTCCAACCGGAACTTCTAAGATTTTGCCCGTGCAGCGAACCGTTTGGCCTTCTTTAAGTGACAAGAAGTCACCCAGCACTACCGCACCAACTGAGTCCTGCTCAAGGTTAAGTGCCATGCCATATAGGCCGCCTTCAAAAGCGAGCATCTCACCGTACATAGCATCTTCTAAGCCATGGATACGGACGATACCGTCAGAAACCATCACGATAGTTCCCTCGTTGCTGGCTTTAGCTGAGGTATCGAGATTTTCAATGCGCTGCTTGATTAGGGCACTGATTTCAGCAGGGTTTAATTGTTGCATCGTGCATTACCTCTAAAAGAGTTCAAAATGGGAAGCGGTGTGACCAATCAGGCCAGCAGTGACGCCCTTAATTCGTTTAATTTGGAAGCCACAGAATCGTCGATCACTTGATCAGCAATCATGATACGTGTGCCGGCAATCAGCTCAGGTTTGATGATCACTTCTGCTTGAACAGTAGATCCGAATTTACGGCTCAGTGCGCTCTCAAGCTCTTTAAGCTCTGCATCACCAATGGTAAACGCCGACTCAACGATCGCGCTGAGTGAGTCACGTACCTGAGCTTTAAGCTCTTCAAATTCAGTCTGAATCAGCGGAAGCAATTCCAAACGTTCATGTTCAGCAAGCTGCTTTAAAAAGTTAACCAACTCTGGGCTGGACTGATCACCGAGGACATCTTTATAAATGTCAACGATGGCCAAGTCCGAGGTACCTGGTCGTTTGATATAAGCTTCAAAAGACTCTTGCTGAGTCAGCTCAGTACATACACTCAAAGCATGTGACCACTGATCGAGCTGGCCTGATTCTTGAGCGTAGTCAAAAGCTGCCTTTGCATAAGGTCTTGCCAGCGTTTGCCATTCTGCCATGGATACTTCCTGATCGTCGGAACGTGATTAAAGTGAACTACTCAGCGACTTCAACATGTCACTGTGCTTTTGTTCGTTAACTTCACTGCGCAAGATGCTTTCAGCACCTTTAACTGCCAGTGCGGCAACTTCTTGTCTGAGCTCACTTCGAGCAGAAGCGATCTGCTGCTGCAAGTTAGCTTGTGATTGCTCACTGATTCGATTGGCTTCGACCTTTGCCTGTTCACGCGCCTCATCAACGATCTGCTGAGCGCTCAGGTTAGCCTGTTCAATCAACTTAACTGAGCGAGCTTTAGCCGCTTCAAGTTCCGCTGCTGCTTCAGCATGGGCATTTTTTAAGTCAGCTTTCGCTCTTTCAGCGGCTGACAAACCATCTGCGATACGCTCCTGACGCTCAGTCAGTGCATCACGCAAAGGTGGCCAGACGTACTTCATGCAAAATAGGACGAAAATTGCAAATGCAATTGCTTGGCCTAATATGGTGAGATTAATGTTCACGGTCTACCTCAATGGCTTGAATCAAAAAGCCCCATAGGAGCTTTTATTTGATGCAGGGCGAGAAACTGCCCTGGGCTTAATCCGGATTCGATTAAGACTTAAGCGCCCAGTGGGTTAGCAAACAACATCAAGAGTGCGATCGCTACACCGATCATAGGTACCGCATCAAGCAGACCCGCGACGATGAACATTTTGGTTTGCAGCTGTGAGCTCAGCTCTGGCTGACGTGCAACGCCTTCCAAGAAGCGGCCGCCAAGCAGACCAAAACCGATTGCAGTTCCTGCAGCGCCCAGACCGATCAACAGTCCGATTGCGATAGCTGTCATGCCGTTTAATAATTCCATGGTATTCCCCTAAGGTTGGTGGTTTTGAAGATTAATGATCAGTTGTAGAAGCTTGCGCTAGGTAAACGATGGTCAACATCATAAAGACAAATGCCTGGATGGTGATAACCAATATATGGAAGATCGCCCAAGGTACATGCAGCGCCCACTGTATCCAAAAGGGCACGATCGCGATCAATACAAAGACCAGCTCACCGGCATACATGTTTCCGAACAAACGCAGACCCAACGAGATTGGTTTGGCCAAGAGCGCTATGCTCTCAAGGATCAGGTTAAACATGCTCAAAAATACCTGAGCAATGGCTTTACCTGGCGTACCAAAACCAACATAAAAAGGGTGAAAGATCAGTTCTGAGATGAACCCGCCCACGCCCTTTTCTTTGAAGTAGAAGTAGAGGATCAAAAAGAAGACTGAGAAGGACAGACCTAGCGCCACGTTAGGGTCAGCTGAGGGAACGATCTTCATATAGACGTGATGAGGATCAGCGCCGAGCAGATTGACAGCCAAAATCTGAGTCAAGTGCGGGATGAAATCAACCGGGATCAAATCCATGAGATTCATCAAGAAGATCCACACAAAGATCGTCAGCGCTAGCGGTGCGACCAGTTTGGATGTGCCGTGATAGGACTCTCGAACGGATGAGTCGATAAACTCTATGATGGTCTCAACGCCTGCCTGCAGCTTGCCTGGAACACCAGTGGTGGCTTTTTTAGCAACCAACCAAAACAGTGCACAGAAAAATATGCCCAAACCAATTGACCAAAACATCGAGTCAACATGGATCGCATTGAAACCCATCGCTTTGGCTTCTACTGCGTTGTGCGCGAAGGTCCAAGTAGACTCAGTCAGCACTTCGCTGCCGTAGTCACTCTCACGCTCATAACCTGCTGGTAATTTTCCATAGGTCAGATGAGTCAGGTGATGCTGGATGTATTCGGTGGATGTCTGTGCTTCAGCCATAAAAATACTTAATCTAACGTTAAATGGATCAGGCGTTAGCCTGATGATTATGTCCCAAACGGGCAACCCAGATCCCATGTATCAGAGTCTGAGCGATGAACCCGGCAATCACCCAGATCGCATATACCTTGGGGGTCGTCGATAGCGCTAAACTTAATCCAGCAATGACCACTGTCCACTTGACCAATGACGCCCTTGAAAAGCCCTGATAAATCCGATCAGGGGATCCTGGACGACTAAAACGCAGCGCCAGATATCCGTAGCTACTGCTACCCAGCCAACCGACCAGCGCTCCGGTAATCAAAACCCTGAGTGAAGCGACGCTCAAAATTTGAGCAGTAACCGCAATCAAGATAATGATCACCAATTCGCTCAACAAAACTCGGCGTAACTGGTTTTTCATCTGTTCAACACGTTGCATATCAGTGCCTTTGCTTCCTCTGCCAGAGGATAGTGACGCTTAAATGTTAAGCACTATCTGCCAACCGAGGCGCAGGCATTATACGGTGAACAATCAGTGAGTTCAACACTTTAGAGGCCTTGTGTATTAAAAAGTGTCTGCTCGGTAACAAGTTAACTTGTCTCATCCAATTCGGCTCTGCTAAGTAGGCTAATCACTTGCTGCCCAAGGCTTACTGACAACCACGCACCAAAGACACTGCTTGGCTTAGCCCCTCGGCATAACTGGATGCGCCTCGCATCAACTCATCGATAATGATCCAGTTAAACTTGCCCAGTGCTTGTGGCTGGTCTGGGTTCGAGGCCAATATACACTTGGCCTCACTCAAGGCAGCTTGTTGCAAACTACTGGGTTTGATGGGCTGGTCATGCTCAGCCAATGCCCCATCAAACTCAATCCCCGTCTGCTGCTCTAAGGATTGATAGACATCAATTGCAGATAGGTACTTTACCCCCGCCATATCTACGCTTTGCTCACTGATCTGCTCCAATCGCTGCTTAAATCCCGTCAGATTATCGGCATAAACAAGGGCTCTTTCTGGGTGCATTTTACTTAAGGCGTCACTCAGGCCTTGAGCGTAGGCAGCAACTTGAGTGCTGCTGAACCAAAAGTGCGGGTCTTGTTCACCCTTGTGAGCTCGGCTCTCTGGCAAAGACACCCAGATCGATGGGTCTACTGCATTGAGATCCTTTAACTGCTTTGCCAACCCTGGCTGAGCATCTTCACCCAGCCAGAGCACCAAATCCGACTCACGAATACTTTTGAGCTCGCTAGGCGTCAACGCCGCATCGTGCGAATCTCCACTGGTGGCCACGGCCGAGAGATCATCGAGTCCGCGGGTAATCTCCTCGGCAATCAGCATCAGCGGGCGACTAGTCGCCACAATCTGTGTTTTGGGGTCTGATTCAGCCTGACTTGCGCCATCTGTGCTGGGTTTTGGGCTGCAAGCCGTCAGCGCCCCGATACCGATCGCAATCCATAGGTAGTTCATTATCCTAAAACTCATCACATTCACCGCTGTCAATTGATCGCCCATCGTAGCCTCCTCAATCTAAAAAACAACACCCTTTGGTTTTGGACCATCTAAATCAAGTTGATCTCAAAAACCTCTCGCCAGTCTTGGTCTCAGCGCTGAGGTATTTTTAGGTGTAAAATGCCAACGCTTGCAAGCCGCAAACCAAAACTGACATTTTACTCCACTCAGTTATTGATCAATTGGCCAGCCTTTTGTTGGGCATGAATCAGCTCAACATATTGCCCTAGGAACCCTCGCTAACCATGGCTCTTCAACCCACCATTAGCCTTTATCAAGACAGCGCTGATAGCGAGGTGCTGATTGCTGCGCAAAATCTGGGGGTCAATCGCGATGGTCGCTGGCTGATAAAAGATGTCAATTTAGAGCTTCGTCGCGGTGAAATCTTAAGTGTGATCGGACCCAACGGCGGCGGTAAATCCACCCTGATAAATGTGTTGGCTGGCATCACCGAGTCAACAACAGGCGAGGTTAAGCAAGCTGAAGACTTGGTGCTGGGTTATGTGCCCCAGCAATTTACGCTGCCGAAGTCGCTACCGATGCGCGTCAAAGACTTCCTAAATCAGACCCGCTGCCTACTAACTGATTCGCGCCTTGAGCAGTTGATCGATGAGCTGGGTTTGGGCGAGCTACAGGATCGCAGCATGCACGCGCTTTCCGGCGGCGAGCGCCAGCGCGTGCTCTTGGCTCGGGCACTCAAGCAGAATCCTGGGGTTTTGCTGCTCGATGAACCGATGCAAGGGATAGATCTGGAGAGTCAACAGCTCCTCCACCAATTGATCCGCAGCTGGCCTAAAGATCAGCGCAGTGCTGTGGTGATCGTCTCACACGATATCGAGTGGGTGATGGCGGGCACTGAGCATGTGATCTGCATCAATCAGCATCTTTGCTGCGAGGGCGTGCCGGAGCAGCTCAGCGAAAACCCGGTTTTTCACACGCTCTTCGGCGCTCCGCGTGTTCACTACACTCACCGTCACCAGTGTGATCATGAACACCACTAATCTCCTCAAAACAGGCCGCTTTATCGATAAAAGTGAGCCGCTACTTTTTATCCAAATGACAACGCTTGACGAGCTATCGACTGGCTTTGATAGAGCGCCTTGTTCGGCTTTTTGCATTGAGGCGAGCGCATGAGTTGGTTTGATCTGCTCGCCGCTCCGCTGTTGGCGGGTTTTTTTATCGCCACCTTAGCTGCCCCGCTCGGCTGCTTAGTGGTGTGGCGGCGCATGGCATTTGTCAGCGACACCATGGCCCACGCTGCCCTCTTAGGCTTGGCACTGGCCGCTCCACTGCATATCGGTTCAGAGTTTGGGATCATGCTGATCACCGCGGTGTTGGTGATTCTACTTAGCTCAAAACTGCCCGAGTACCTCCCTACTGACGCCCTGCTTGCTGGATTTTCTGCTGCCAGCTTAGCTTTGGGCATGATCCTTATCAGCGCCACCGGACAGAACAGCGCACTTCAAGGCTTACTTTTCGGGGATATCTTAAGTATCGCCTGGCCTGAGGCGCTGCTCTACGCGCTGATCTGTGTGCTCGGTCTGGTTTGGCTGTGGTTTCGCCTGTCTGATCAGCTTCGGATCATCAGCTCAGAGAGCATCGCAACAGCCGAGGGACTAAAACCTCAGCGCCAGCTGTTTGAGTTTCTGGTCATGGTGGCCGCCTTTACCTTGGCGGCCATGAACGCTATCGGCGCCTTGTTAATCAGTGCGCTGCTGGTACTGCCAGCGCTCAGCGCCAGACTTTGCGCTTCCAGTATCCGCGAGATGCTGATCTTAAGTCTCTTGATCAGTTGGGCGGCGCTTGCTGCGGGCAGCATGGCCTCAGTACTGCTTGATACACCAACGAGTCCCAGTATCGTCGCGGTACTCGCCCTGATCTTTGCAGTGTGCTTGATTACTCAGCGCCTGCGTAAAACCACAGCGCAATGATGGCAGCTGGCGCGCCTATCATCATCGCTCAGCTCAGCGATCCTCATGTTGTGCCTGAAACTGAGCTTTTTCATGGCATCGATACCGCGGCCAGCTTTGGTGAGTGCTTGCAACAAGCTCAAGCAGATCACGCGGAGCTGATCCTGGTAAGCGGCGATCTGGTACAAGTGCCCAGTCAAGCGGCCTACCTGCGTTACTTCGCGCAACTTGACTCAATCCACGCGCCCTCGGAGTCGATCTGCGGCAATCACGATGATCCCGCTCTCGCCGCTGAATTTGATCCCGATATCGCGGCTTGCCGCTCAATCACGCTTGGTGCATGGCAGCTACTGCTGCTGAACTCTCACGTATCTGGTGAGCCCTACGGCAGCTTAAGTCAGCAGACGCTTGACTGGCTCAAAGATAAAGTTGACTCGGCTAAGGGGTACATTTTGATAGCGCTTCACCACCCGCCGCTGCCGGTTGGCTCGCCTGGTATGGATCGCATCGCACTTTTAAATCCTGAGCACTTTTGGCGAGTTTTGGCTGACTCCTCTAAAGTGAAAGCAGTGGTTCACGGGCACACTCATCAGGTGGTTGATCAGTGGCATGGAACCATACGCGTGCTTGGTGCACCGGCCACATCGGTGCAATTTACACCCGGGGCGACGCAGATCAGCATCAGCGATGAGCCTCCCGCCTATAGGTTAATCGCACTGTTTGACAACGGGGCTCTTGAAACTCAGATCAAACCCCTCAATAATGTGCGATTATTTTGAGGCAACGGATGCCTCATCCGGACTCAGCTATCGCTATCTAGACTCAGTTATCGATGTCTGACTCAACCTAATAGGTAAATTCATGGCTAAGACCCCGACTCAATCAAGCCCAGAAGACCAGGCAGTTGACACTAAAGTTGCCGCCAAAAAAGCGCCAGCCAAAAACAAAGCAGCAACCGGCACGAAAGCTGCTGCCGCAAAACCCGCCGCCAAAAAAACTGCTACTACTAAGAGTAAAGCCGTCTCGGCTGACAAACCAGCGGCGACCAAAAAAGCAGAAAAAGCCTCTGCCAGTGGTCCGAGCCAAGCTTCAAGCCTCGGCATATCCGCTTATGTGGCCAAGAAAGGCGAAGAGTACATGAACGCCGATCAGCAAAGTCACTTCAGAGCGATGCTTGAAGCTTGGCGTCGCCAATTGATGGAAGAGGTTGATCGCACCGTTGACTTCATGCGTCAGGAATCCACTTCCCTGCCCGACGTAAACGATCGGGCAACTCAGGAAGAAGAGTTTGCGGTGTCGCTTAGAACTCGTGATCGCGAACGCAAACTGCTAAAGAAAATCGCCAAATCCTTGACTGAGATAGACGCAGGTGATTATGGGTACTGCGAAACTTGCGGCACCGATATCGGGCTCAAACGCTTAGAAGCTCGCCCGACCGCTACCCAGTGCATCGATTGCAAAACTTTGGCAGAGATCAAAGAGCGTCAAGAGCACGGCGGACTTTGATCTTGCTGACCCGTTCAGGCCAGAACAACAAAGCTTGAACTCAAAAGGCTCAGGGCGTTTTGCGCCCTCAGCCACTGGCAGCCTTCACGCCGGTTCGCTCTTCACCGCACTCATCAGCTACCTGCAAGCACGCAAGCTCGGCTTGCAGTGGATTGTGCGGATTGAAGACACGGATCTAGAGCGCTGCAGCAGCGAGCATACCGAATCGATACTCACCCAGCTCCAAGCGCACGGGCTTGAGTCTGATTCCCCAGTACTACTTCAATCAAGTCAGATCCCTCGTTACTTAGCTGCTGCCCAAACTCTACTTAAAACAAGTGATGCCTACTTTTGTCAGTGCACTCGTGCCTCGATCAAGCGACGCGCTCAAGCGCATAAACACCTTGAGTCAAATGTCCACGATGACCACTGGTGCCGGGGGCTTGGCTTAACCAGCGGCAGTATCCGCTTCAAGGTCAATCAAAATCCGCCGCCGATTGATTTACTCCAAGGCAGCACCGGTGAACCTGAGAGCGGCGATCCGGTTTTGGTTCGCGCCAATGGTATCGTCAATTATGTACTGAGCGCCGCCGTCGATGACGGCAGCGGTGAGATCACGCAGATTGTGCGCGGTATCGATCTGATGGGCTTGAGCTCAACTCAATCACAAATCCGTGCAGCGCTGAACCTAGCTAACGATCAGGTTCATGCGCACTTGCCGGTACTGGTGAACGCCCAAGGTCAAAAACTCTCCAAACAAGCTTTGGCTCCCAAAATCGATGTCAAATTGGCTAGTCAAAACTTGATAGAGATTTTGTCCTTGATAGACATCGAACTTGCGCCTGATCATCCGCGCGCATTGATTGATCAAACGCTTGGTCAGTTTGATTTAAACAAACTTATGGGTTTGCGTGAGCTGAGATTGCCCAGTGATCAACAAACCAGACGACTGAACAGAGTTGATGATTATACTCAACTTACGATTGACCCACGGCAAAAGAATCTATAAATAGCTCTAGGTTTTGAGAGCAGCCAGATGCCAGCTAGGTGGGCATTTAGAACAAATCAATCGGTACTTTGACAAATCCGCTGGGGTTATCTGGCGACACGCTTGAAGCCGGTTTTCCCGCGCGTATATTCATCTGCACCGAGGGAATCAGCAAACTGGGAAGCCCCAGGGTTTTATCTCGCCTAGTACGCATGTCAACAAACTCCTGCTCACTGATCCCATCTGCGACGTGAATGTTGCGCGCCTTGTGCGCAGCAACTGAGCTGACATAGCGATACTCACGATCTTTTGGGTAGTCGTGACAAACATAAACTTGCGTCTCGGGCGGCAAACTTAAGAGTCTGCCTACAGAGGCGTATAGCTCACTGGCACTGCCGCCAGCAAAGTCGCACCGCGCAGTACCCAAGTCAGGCTCAAACAGGGTGTCACCGACAAAGGCTGCACCCCCAATTAAAAACGCCGCATCAGCTGGCGTGTGCCCTGGGGCATGCATCACCATCACATCAAGCTCGCCCAGCGCAAAGCTTTGCTCGATTGGCAGCAGCACATCAAAGTAGTGATCGCCTTCAAACTGATCAGCGATATCGAACTTATGCTTAAAGATCGCTTGTACCTCAGTGATCTTCTCACTAATAGCTATCTGTCCGCCCAGAGCCTCCTGAAGCCTAGGGGCTGATGAGAGGTGATCGGCGTGTGCATGCGTCTCAAGGATCCACTCAACCTTGAGCTTTTCGGTCTCTACATAATCAATGACCTGATCCAGCTGATCAGTGCTGGTTCGCCCGGTATGCAGATCAAATCCCAGCACGGGATCGATGACCGCACATGCCCCGTTGGTATCAGAAACCACATAAGTAAAGGTACTGGTACCCAAATCCAAAAAGGGCTTCACCCAGAACTCATGACCTTTGGCATCGGTATGCTGGATTCGATCAAATTGTGGCGGGGTAGTTGAATTACTCATGTGTGGTGTCGCTCCGCTGTTCGTAAAAAAACCTAAAAATGGACTAGATAGGTTGGTTATCTCTTGATGCTGAGATAGTATCATATATTTTTTAATATAATATAAATTTATATATTGTTAATCGTGACCCTTTTGGTTACTCTGTCTTGGATGACATTTGACAACTGATACTGATGCCCCCTCAAGCCCACTTTGACCCCAAGCAGATGCAGCAAGCCGCCGATCAAGCAGCTGAGCTACTCAAAGTGCTCGCTAATGCGAACCGTTTGGTACTCATGTGTTTGCTGACTCAAGGGGAGCTCAGCGTGAGTGATCTTGAGGTGCGCTCAGGGATCAGTCAGCCCAGCCTGTCTCAGCAACTGGGTGTGCTGCGTCAAAAAAATTTAGTGGTCACGCGCAAACAGGGCAAACAGGTGTACTACCTGTTATCGAACCCCGAGGCGTTGGCACTACTAAACACCCTGTATGCGCTTTACTGCGACCCAGAAACTGAACAACTTCAAACCACCGAGCCAACCGCCGCTTTTCAAAGCGTAGCCGCCAACGAGGATCAACCTTCATGATCGCTTTTGAAAACTTTACGCCGTTAACCGGCTTGACGGGTGGGGCGCTCATCGGCTTATCTGCTGCGCTTTTTCTGGCCCTAAATGGCCGCATAGCCGGCATCAGCGGAGCGTTTAGCACCGTCCTGATGCCAAGCGTTGACGCCAGGCCCAAGCGCTGGTTTATCTTAGGGCTAATCTTGGCTGCCCCGCTTTGGCTGTTGACCATGGGGACGCCCACCATCGTGGTTGAGCAACCCATGTGGATCGTGGTGCTTGCTGGACTGATCGTCGGTTACTTTACTCGCCTGGGAAGCGGCTGCACCAGTGGGCACGGGGTCTGCGGGCTATCGCGCTTATCGATGCGCTCCCTGGTTGCCACCATCTGCTTTATGGCGGCAGGTATGTTCATGGTCGCGCTCACCCGCCATGCCATGACTTTGATCGCTTAAAGAGAAGCCTCACCAAATAAAGCACAACTTAAGGGTAGAACATGGAAGCGCTCAAGATTAACAAACTCGACATAGCCGCACTGATCAGTGGATTGGTATTTGGGGTGGGACTGCTGCTCTCAGGCATGGCCAACCCTAAAAAAGTGCTAGATTTCCTAGATATCTTCGGCGCGTGGGACCCAACGTTGGCTTTGGTAATGGGCGGAGCGATATTGGTTACCCTTCCCGTTTATTGGCTGTTCCGCGACAAGACAACCTCACTCTTGGGCATCCCCATCCAGTGGCCTAAAGCGACTCACATCGATCGAAAGCTGGTCATCGGCGGTCTGGGTTTTGGTGCTGGCTGGGGACTCGCGGGTTTTTGCCCTGGGCCTGCTATCGTTGCAGCAGCGGCGCTGACCCCAGCTGCAGTGGTTTTTGTTGTGGCGATGTCGATGGGTGTACTGCTGCACCGTACGATTCATGGATGATGATGCGATGCACGCGCCGAGTCTTTTTTACCCGAATCTGTGTTTTTTAGGTAACCGATTTACACTAAGATTTGATTATGGTTTATTTATTATACCTTTATATAAATTAAGCCAAGTTTTGGGGCAAATGACCACTTTGCCAACATTTTTAAAGCTTCAAGAATCCAGATGTCACTGACCCACTCAATCAAAAAAGTGGTTGCGAGTCTAGCGCCATGGCGGGAGGGATATAAATCCTCCATGCTCAGTGGCGACTTGCTGGCTGGCGTGCTGATTAGCTTAATCTTGCTACCTCAGGCGCTGGCTTACGCAACATTGGCCGGAGTTCCCGCTCAGTATGGGCTGTACTCTTGTTTGCTGGCACCGCTACTTTATGCCCTGTTTGCCAGCAGCACCTCAGTGTCTATCGGTCCTGCAGCAGTGTCTTCCTTGCTGAGCGCAGCTGCGCTAGCGCCGCTAGATCTAACCACCGCCCAGTACTTATCCTCTGTTGGCCTGATCAGCTTGTTATCGGGAGGTTTGTTGTGGCTTGCCGGTTCACTTAAGCTTGGCGCTTTTGTGCGCTGGTTATCTCACCCTGTGATGGTGGGCTTTGTGACCGCGGCGACGATCCTGATCATCGCAACTCAGATCAAAGCACTCCTAGGGTTGCCCATCACCGAGCGCAGCCTAATCGGTATTATCACGCAAACCTATCAGTCCAGCCACCTGATGATCAATATCAACGCCCTGATGGGGATAGGCAGTTTGCTTGCGATCTTTGGGTTTGGTATCGCTAGCCGTCAAAAACCACTGAACTTTATGGCGCCCTGGGCCAAACTGTTGCCGGTTGTACTATTAGGAACCGGCGCCGCACTGGCTTACACCGGTCAGATTAACGGAGCTGCGATTATCGGAACCATACCTCGAGGTTTGCCTGAGCTTAGCTTGACTCTACCCGAAGCATCCACTTTAAGCTCGATGATCCTGCCAACGTTACTGATTAGCCTGCTTGGGTTTATCAGCACCTTTTCTGTGGCGCAGTCCTATGCGCAAAAAACCGATGCAGCACTTACTCCCAACAGTGAATTAAAAGCCCTTGGCGCTGCCAATATCGGCAGCGCGATCTTACAAGGGGTTCCGGTCATGGCTAGTTTTTCGCGCACCCAGGTAAATGTCGACAGTGGTGCAAGCTCTCCGTTATCAGGGGTTTTCAGTGCGCTGTGCATCTTATTAATCCTACTGGTTGCCTCAAGCGCACTTGAGTACATACCTCTCGCCGTCCTCTCGGCGATCATCATCGCCAGTGTCATCAAGCTGGTTAAGTTCACCCCTTTTATCGAGGCGCTGCGTTATGACCGCGGAGACGCCCTCAGCATGCTCGCGACTTTTTTTGGGGTGCTCTTTATTGATATCGAATCAGGCGTGCTGGCCGGTGTGCTGTTATCGGTCGGTAATCTGCTGTGGCACTCATCACGTCCCCATTGCGCGGTCTTGGGACTGATCGAGGGAACGGAACACTTTCGGAACAATCAGCGCTTTGATGTGCTGACCCAAGACTCAGTACTAATGATCCGTATCGATGAAAACCTGTTTTTTGGGAACTGTGAGGCGGTTCGCGGTTACATCGATCAGGCGCTGGTAGCACGCACTCACTCTCAAGATTTGCTGCTGGTCATGTCCTCAGTGAGCCGGATCGATTTGACCGGTATTCACATGCTCACCAAACTCAGCCAAGACCTTCAGGCTCGCGGTATTCGCCTCCACTTAGCCGAGGTTAAGGGTCCAGTAAATGACCGACTCAAAGCCAGTGATTTATCTGAACACTTGACAGGTGAGGTGTTTTTGAGTGCCTATGCTGGTTATACCGCACTCAACTACTCATCTGAACCTCATCAAGTGACGGAGAAAGAGGATGGTTTTAGGTTGTCCTAAGCCATTGGCTGGGCATGCGCCTAAGAAGAGCGTCACGCAGTATATTATTAATACTTTATCAATTTTAGGATCTCGAGCTTAAAACAATCTTCGCAATCTTCAAGAGAACAAATAAATTGAGATACGCCTGAGTCGCTGCGATCCTCAGCTATCGAAGGCATTTGACCCTCAATAGTACTTTCGAACCAACGACTGACTGCCCAATCCGTCACGGTGTATGCGATAGACAAAGCCAAGCATCAATAGGGTCACGAGCAAAGAAGACCCACCGTAGCTGATCAGTGGCAAGGTGAGACCCTTTGCAGGAATCAGTTGCATATTCATACCGATATTCACCGTAATCTGCAGCATCAATACGCAGGCAATTCCATAAACCAAATACCCCTCACTCATCCGCCGCTGCTTAAGTGCTTGTTGGGCAACATTGATGATGGCAAATATCCAAGCGGCGTAAACCATCAGCAGCACCGAGATACCGACAAAACCAAACTCCTCTCCGATCACCGCGATGATTGAGTCGGTGTGCAACTCAGGCACGGGTTTGAGTTTAAACACACTATGTCCAAGCCCTACCCCAAACAGCTCACCGCGCGATATCGCCATGATCACCCGTGATATCTGCCAACCCGTGCCGTATTCGTTGCCCCAGACATCGAAAAAAGCCTCCATGCGTCCTTGGCGAAATCCTTTGAACTGGATAGCGATAAAGACAAAACCCAAAAATGCCATGCCTAGCCCAATGATGTGCTTCATCGGCGATCCGGCCAAAAAGTAAATACTCAGCATGCTCACCGCAATCACGATGCATGAGCCCAAATCCGGTTGCAGCGTCAGGATAATCAGGATAAAACCCATCGCACTGACCAACCTAAACCAGCCGCGCAGCTCGTGACGAACCTCGTTAGCTCGGCGCACCACAAAATCAGCCGTATAAATCAACATGATCAACTTGACCAGCTCGGAGGTTTGAAACTTCAGGATCCCCAGATCGATCCAGCGCTGAGCACCGTTAACAGGAGGAAAAAAGAAGCAGGCAAAAAGCAAAGCCACGCCGATGACAACTAAGTGCATAGAGTTCTTAAAGTACCAATCCATCGGTATCTTGGTGGCGATGATCGCGCCTGCGATACCGAGCCATGCAAAAAATGCCTGCTTGCCAACACTCATGTACAGCGGCGATCCTGCAGCTGCCGACTCAGGTACTGTCACACTGGCTAAGCTGATCAAGCCAAAACCGAGCAGGAGCATGGACAGCAGTATCATCAGATCGCCAGCGTTGCGTTCCATCCAAGATTTAAAACTGCTCGTTTGTGACTGACTGTTCATGAGGGCTCATCGCCTTCGCCCGCCAACTCACTAACCAAGCTTTCAAAGTGATCTCCGCGCTGCATATAGTTTTGATACTGATCAAAACTCGCGCATGCCGGAGAAAACAACACCGCATCTTTTTCTGATGCTTGGGTTTGTAGATGCGCCATGACCTGATCGAGTGAATCAAAGCGCTTAATTCGATCACTAAGCACCTTTAAATCGTCAACTATCTTAGGAGCATCTAAGCCAAACACACAGATTGACTTAGCATAGGTGGTTAAAGGGCTTACTAAGGGGGCAAAGTCTTGCTCTTTGGCAACCCCGCCCAAGATCACATGCAGACACTTAGGTTGCTGCACGCTGGAATAAGTCGCTCCAAGTCCTTTGATTGCCGCCAGTGTGGCGCCGACATTGGTGCCTTTAGAGTCGTTGTAGTAATCCACGCCGCAAACTTCCCCTGCCAACACACAGCGGTGAGCCAACCCGCGAAAGCTTAGTAAGACGTCAAGGCTAGCTTTCAGGTCGCCGCCAGCCAGCTCCGTAATCGCAAGAGCTGACTGAGCGTTTAGCAGGTTATGCTCGCCTTTAATTTTGAGCTGACTTTCACTGATCAAGCGCTCAAATCCTCGTCCGATGGAAATCGCGGAATCATCTTCAACCTTATCAGTATATAAACCATACTGTTTAAGATCCGGCATGCCGCGCCCAAAAGTAATCCGGGGCAGATCGTCTGCAACCAGCGGACGGGTCAGCGCATCATCACGGTTGATCACGACACTAGCAGCACCCTCAAAGATCCGATGTTTGGCCGTGTGATAACCCAACATATCGCCGTGGCGATCCAAGTGGTCTGCCGACATATTGAGCACACAGGCTACTTTGGCATGGACAAAATCCGTGCACTGCAACTGGAAGCTTGAGATTTCAAGAACCAAAACTTCTGGTTGATTATCTGGATCGAAGAGGCTGAGCGCTGCCGGACCCAAATTGCCGCCAACAGCGGCATTTTTCCCGCTGGCTTTGAGCATCTCACCGACCAGTGTTGTGACCGTACTTTTGGCGTTTGAACCGGTGATCGCCACCACATCGATGCCCAAATCATGAGCGTGCCGGCAAGCCAGCTCGACATCGCTGACCATGCGCTGCGGCAGATCCGCAAACTTGGGCTCAAGTGGATCCAAACCGGGACTGATCAGGATTGGATCACAATCAACTAGGAGGCTGGGATCAAAAAGCTGCGCTTGCACGCCTTTGGGTAATTTATTCGATGCGTTCAGCGCACTGATGTGGTCAGCTCGATCATCAAGGGCCACAACCTGAAAACCTTGAGCCAGCAGAAACTGGACACTACCGATGCCACTAACCCCCAATCCTATGACGGCGGCCTGACCTCGGGTTCTGATGATATCGCTCATGAGCATCTCTTTTTAAACTGGCTGTATTATGCGGGTCAGCACAGGCTCGGGGCAACACATGGCTGATGGGCTAAAGCTTAGATCGCGCAGCTCATAAAGAGGAGCACTAAAGACTCAGGTAATGTGCTGTGCTAAGCTTTGCGCTTCAAAATGGGGCTAGTTATGACATCGATTAAAAGCTATCTTCAGAACAACTGGTTGGGCAATCTGCGTTTGGATGTGCTCTCTGGATTGGTTGTTGGTCTGGCGCTGATTCCTGAAGCGATTGCATTTTCCATCATCGCGGGTGTTGATCCCAAAGTCGGACTGTACGCCTCCTTCTGTATCGCGGTCGTGATCTCGTTTTTGGGTGGTCGCCCCGCCATGATTTCAGCTGCCACCGCCGCTATGGCGCTGATCATGATTACCTTGGTTAAAGATCACGGACTTGAGTATCTGCTGGCGGCATCAGTTCTGTGCGGGGTGATCCAGTTCATCATGGGTGTGTTCAAGATGGGCAATCTGATGCGCTTCGTCTCTCGCGGCGTCGTGATCGGATTCGTTAACGCCCTAGCGATCCTGATCTTCGCCGCTCAATTGCCAGAGCTTGATATCAGACGCATCGATGTTAGCAGCTTGACGATCGCGCTCACCGTGCTTGGGCTTGGCATCATCTATCTGTTTCCGCGTCTGCCCAAACTGGGTCAATTGATCCCCTCTCCACTGATCAGCATCGTCGTGCTGACCGCCCTTGTGCTCTATTTTGGTGCAGATGTTCGTCAGGTCGGTGATCTGGGTGACTTGCCAGACACCCTGCCGATCTTTTTATGGCCCGACGTACCTCTAAACCTAGAAACTCTGCAGATCATATTGCCATACGCCCTAGCGCTTGCGGTGGTTGGTCTCCTTGAATCCATGATGACGGCCACGATTGTCGATGAGCTAACTGATACGGATTCAGATAAAAACCGTGAGTGCCGCGGTCAAGGCATCTCCAACATCGTCGCTGGCAGTTTTGGCGGCATGGCGGGTTGTGCGATGATCGGCCAAAGCGTGATCAACGTAAAATCTGGCGGCCGTACTCGCTTGTCCACGCTGATCGCAGGTGTGTGGTTGATCATCCTTTGTGTTGCCCTAAATGACTACGTTGGACTGATCCCCATGGCGGCGTTGGTTGCGATCATGATCATGGTGTCGATCGGGACATTTAACTGGGCGTCCATAAGAGAGCTTAAAACCCACCCGCTCAGTTTCAACATCGTGATGCTCTCAACCGTTCTGGTCACCGTGATCACTCACAATCTGGCCTTGGGCGTCTTCACTGGCGTGCTGCTGTCCGCGATCATCTTCGCATCCAAGATCGCCCATTTCCTCAGGGTAACCTCCAGCAGCGAAGAAAATGGCCGAAATCGCACTTATTTGGTGCAAGGTCAGGTATTCTTTGCTTCAAGTGGTGCATTTATCGATTCTTTTGATGTGAAGGAAGCGCTGCAAAAAGTGGTGATAGATGTTAACCATGCCCACTTCTGGGATGTCACCGCCATCCACGCCTTAGATAAAGTGGTCAGTAACTTTGAGCGTGAAGGTGTGCTGGTCGAGCTAAACGGCCTGAACAAAGCCAGCCAGTATTTGGTTGATCGCTATCTGATTAACCCCTCTGACTCACTCAAAATCATCGATGCTGACTGATCAAACAACCCTCTAGGAGGCTTTAGATGCCACATGCTAGCTATCCAGCCAACAGCGTGATCGCCTGCGTTGACGGCTCTAACCAACAGCCCACTGTGCTTGAGGCGGCTAGCTGGGCGGCAAGCCAGCTGGTTTGCAGCATAGGCTTGCTTCACGCTCATGATTCAACGCGCTCAGGCGTGGCATCGGACTTCAGCGGCTCATTGTCAGCCAAAGCCCGCGAATCACTGCTCGACAAACTCAGCAAAGCAGATGCCAAATCGGCTCGTGAGCTGACCGAGCACGGCTGGGACATCTTGGAATCAGCTAAGATCCAGCTTAAATCAGCCAGCACTGCCCAAAACTTTACCCTTCACTGGCATCAAAATTTAGAACGCAGCATGTCTCAGCTTCAGGCCGATACCGCGCTGGTGGTGTTGGGTCAAAACGGCAAGGACAACAGCGGCAAAAAGATCGGTCATCAGGTTGAATCTGCAATCAAAGCTTGCGATCAGCCTTTGCTGCTGACCACTCCCAAATTTACCGCGCCAAAGCGTGCCTTGCTGGCATTTGACAATCGCTCTGGCTCTAAAGAAGCTTTGGATTGGATCGGTCGGTACCCACTGCTTTTTCATACCGAGATTCACGTACTGATGGTGGCTGATCCCACCCCCAAAAACGAAGCCAAAGTACGTGAGGCTGTCAGCGCTCTCAAACAAAACGGACGCAAAGCGACAGGGGAGGTTCTACCCGGTAAGGTGATCACCACCATAGAGTCCGCGCTAAACCGGGACTATGACACGTTGATCATGGGAGCCTACGGCCACTCAGCGATTAGGGAGTGGGCTTTGGGCAGTAACACAAGTGAGCTTCTGCAGCTCAATCCCGGAACTTGCCTGTGTTTTAGAGCGTAACTGCGGGAGCAAAATGTCACCGCCTAGGCAATTGATATTGGGCACACACGCTAAGAATCAAGATCCAACCCCACCCGGAGCCCAAATTAAGCGGCGGTGATCTCATCCAACTGGCGCTTAAGATCCTTAAGTAACGCCTGGGCCTTGACTAAGTTTTGCTGCTGTTGCTCAAACTCCTCGCGAGTCACCAAATCGTAACGCTTAAAGACATTTGAGAGTGCTGACTTGACGTTTTGCTCTAAGTCATTTTTGGGTTCGCTCACTTGTTCAAGTACCGCCTCAAGCAAGTGAGTCAATAATGATCTCGGCTCACCGTCAAAAGGGTTTGACGCAGAGTTGGCTGAATTTGCTTGACCATCAGGTGAATCGGGGTGAGCTGACATATAGGCAACCTTATTTATAAAAATTTAGCTTAAATACAACGATATTTTAATTATTGCATTGCAAATGTAATTAAATATGTATATTTTTGTCCGTAGTAACGGTTTTGTCACATATCTGGTTACTGGTGTTGCCTGAAAGGTAACCCGGCATCGGGTTTGGCATGATCTTTGCAAATTTTTAATCGACTGACTGTACTGGTCATATAAAGATTGGTGGACGCAGTCCACTTTAATCCAATGTCACGATAAGGACATGTTATGAAAAAGCTCGTATTAACTTCATTGGTTGCTGCTCTGGGTTTTACTGCTCAAGCAAACGCTGCTACTCCTGAAATCTCTGCTTCAGTTTCTGTTGCTAACACCTACTTGTTCCGCGGTGTTGATCTGGGTGCTGGTTCAGCCCAGGTTGCTGGCGATCTGATCGCTGACTTTGGCGGCCTATACGCTGGTGCTTGGTTGTCTTCTGGTGATGACGCTTTAGGTACTGAAGCTGACTTCTTTGCTGGCTATGCTTTTGACATCGCCAACACCGGTATCTCAGCTGACCTAGGTTACTTAACTTACGTATACCCATCTTCTGACGTTGGCGCGGGTGAAATTGCTGAAGTTTATGCTGTTTTAGGCTATGCCTATGACGACGTTGAGCTAGCCTATGCGTTTAACTACGACGTTAGCCAAGACTCTACCTTAACTACTGGCGATTCTGGTCGTGACTGGACTTACATGTCACTGAGCGCTGCTGTTGATCAGTTTGGTGTGTTGGTTGGTTACCACAACAAAGATTCAGTTGGTGAAGGCCTGCTGCACATTGACAGCACTTACGCTTACAACGACAACTTGGCGTTCACTGTTTCTGTTCCTGTTGACGCTGAAGACGGCAGCACTCTGGACGACAATGATCCTACTTATGTTGCTACTTTGTCTTTGCCGATCGAATTCTAAGATCAGTTTGACGATAAACCGCCCCTCGGGGCGGTTTTTTTTGGCCCCAATAAAGCACTTGGGCAAAACCGATAAACAAATGCACCTATTTTGGGCAAAGGACTAAACAAAACCATCAACACAAGGTACAGTGAATCAGCCCTCCCCTCGGGCTGAACCGACCAAGTGGACATTTTACTCACATACTTGGCAAGGTTCTTGAATGTTAATTTACGACTAATGTCACTCATCAAAACTAAATAAGGAATGTCTCATGAAACTGGTTACAGCTATCGTCAAGCCGTTCAAGCTCGACGACGTACGCGAGTCACTCTCAGAGATTGGAGTTCAAGGAATCACCGTCACTGAAGTGAAAGGTTTTGGCCGCCAAAAAGGACACACTGAGTTGTACCGGGGTGCCGAATACGTGGTTGATTTCCTGCCCAAGGTAAAGATTGAAGCCGCTGTCACTGAAGAGATGGTCGATCAAGTTGTTGAGGCCATCACCAAAGTGGCCAGCACCGGAAAAATCGGTGACGGCAAAATCTTCATAGCGCCACTCGATGAAGTGATCCGGATCCGTACTGGTGAAACTGGCGCTGACGCCGTTTAATTTAAAAATCTGAGGGGATTTATAACATGGAAAATTCAATCTTTGAGCTTCAGTACGCGCTCGATACCTTTTACTTTTTGATTTGCGGCGCTTTGGTCATGTGGATGGCTGCAGGCTTTGCGATGCTTGAAGCTGGTCTGGTGCGCGCTAAAAACACCACCGAGATCCTAGCCAAGAACGTGGGGCTTTACGCCATCGCCTCTACCATGTACATGGTGTGCGGTTACTCAATCATGTACGGCGGCGGTGACTTCAGCCTGTTCCTAAGCGGTATCACTGCTGACGGGGTTGCTGGCGCAGAAGAAGCGGCAACTTATGCTCCTTCAGCTGACTTCTTCTTCCAAGTTGTGTTTGTGGCAACCGCGATGTCGATCGTCTCTGGTGCGGTAGCTGAGCGCATGAAATTGTTTGCCTTCTTTATCTTTGCTGTGGTCATGACCGGTTTCATCTACCCAATTGAAGGAAGCTGGACTTGGGGTGGCATGGATGTCTTTGGCCTTTACAATCTGGGTGACCTTGGATTTCTTGACTTCGCAGGCTCAGGTATCGTTCACATGGCTGGTGCTGCTGCTGCTTTGGCTGGTGTCTTGCTGCTGGGTGCTCGTAAAGGTAAGTACGGTCCAAACGGTGAAATCCGTGCGATTCCTGGCGCTAACCTGCCATTAGCAACACTGGGTACTTTTATCCTTTGGTTGGGTTGGTTCGGTTTCAACGGCGGTTCGGTTCTTGCTACCGCTTCAGTTGAAAGTGCTAACGCAGTTGCCGTAGTCTTCATGAACACCAACGCTGCTGCTGCTGGTGGAGCGATCGGTGCACTGATTCTGGCTCGTGTTATCTTTGGTAAAGCTGATTTGACCATGCTCCTTAACGGTGCGCTTGCTGGACTGGTTACCATCACTGCTGGTCCTGACACTCCATCACCTCTGCTTGCAACGATCTTTGGTATGATCGGCGGTATGATCGTTGTGGTGTCTATCATCACCCTTGATAAAGCCAAGATCGACGATCCAGTGGGCGCTATCTCGGTTCACGGTGTGGTTGGTTTCTTTGGCCTCATGATTGTTCCAATTACTAACGCTGATGCAGCTTTTAGCGGCCAGCTGATTGGTGCTCTAACGATCTTTGGCTGGGTATTTGTCGCCTCGCTGATTGTTTGGGGAATCTTGAAAGCGGTCATGGGCATCCGTATCTCTGAAGAAGAAGAGTACGAAGGTGCTGATCTGTCAGAGTGTGGACAGGAAGCTTACCCCGAGTTTGTTAAGTAACAGACTCAGTAAAAAAACCGCCCCTTGGGGCGGTTTTTTTTTGATCTAAATAAGCCTAGTGCGAAGATGCAAATCACTTAGTTACCGTTAATAAAGCCTTTTTGCTGGCAACCCAACAGTAAAACCATGACGTTAAGTCAGCTCACCAACAATCAAGCATCACAACTTTAAGCCAGATGGCCTAATCTCTATCTAAAGATAAGCCCTCTAACAGAACCCGCCAGAGACCTTTTAATTCAATCTAGATTTAGGTGCAAGAGTGCACTGCCTAAAGCTAGGCTGCTATAAAACAGTGATCAAACAAGGGACTGAGAAAGACTTTGCGATGAGACAACTTGGTTGCGCCCTTGCCGCTTAGCCTCGTACAGCGCTACGTCAGCCAATTTAATTAAGCGATCAACATCCACATCAGCACTATCAAGATGTCCCACAGCGATACCAAAACTGGCTGTGATTTGAATCTGTTCACCTCCGAACCAAACCGAAGAACGCTCAAGCGCCCCTCTAATCTGATCGGCAACCTCCATCAATTGTCGGTGGCTGAGCCCAGGCGTCAAGATGGCAAACTCCTCTCCTCCAAACCTACCCACCAGATCGTGTTCGCGTAATTGATCGCTCATGATCTTAGCTACATGGATAAGCACCCGATCTCCCGCCGCATGCCCATGGCTGTCATTGACTCGTTTGAAGTGGTCAAGATCAATCATGATGCAGCCGATGTGGTCAGTTTCACCAGGTTGTGGATCCCTCTTCATGCGCGACACTTCAGATCTGGCACGGCTCAGAAACGTTCGCCGATTGATCAGCCCGGTCAAACTGTCCTCCATGGACATTTTTTTATAAAGCTGCTCACGCTCAATCCAGCGCATCACCGAGATAATCAGTAAGTAAAATGGAGCCAAGGTATACAGCAGCAAGCATATCTGGATTAGCTGCCACGCACGCAGTGGATCACCGTTGGGCTCATATAGTGAGCGGGAGATTGCTGGCGCGTGAGGAATCAGCTCAAGACCAAAATCCAAGACAGAGATGATCACGATCAAAATATAAAGATAAATCACGCTATAGCGGATCTTTACGACATCACCCAGCACCGAGATGATCGCAATCCCCATGGCAATATAAATCAAGCCGTAGGTGAGATAGATACCAAACAGATAGCTTGAGATGATGACGTTGGCCAGATAACTGATGATCACCGCATGCTCGATCCACGCCCAGGTATCTTGGTATTTTCGTAGAACCAAGCCCACCAAGATAAAACCAATGATAGTGGTCAAATGCAGTACATCGAGTACGATAAAAAATTCGTAAAAACCAGGGCTTATAAAACCGGGCGCATTTAGGTTGACGGCACTCAGTATGATGATGCCGGAGATCGGATAAAGGCAGACGATAAACGCCAGAAGCAGTCCTTTGTTGATCTGAGTCCAATCCAGAGGATTGTTAGCCTTTAGCCAGCGGAAAATCATCATGTCAGCACTCAATTCGGCCGAGTTGTACAACCAGGTGATCTGGCAAAGGTGAGGCGCATTGAGGGGACTGCTTTATGCCCGTACTTAATGGGTCAAAATTGGTGATCATATGCGGTCCTCTGTGAAGCTTTTAAATATCACCTGATTGCGCCCTTGGCGCTTTGCAGCGTATAGCGCGTCGTCTGCCACTCGAAGCAACTCTTCAAGCTGCTGCTGGTGAGTTACCGGGAAACAGCTCACGCCGATACTCGCTGTGACGTTAATTTGATAGTTGCGTCCTTGCACGATCAAGTTGTTAATCGCCTCACATATCCGGCTGGCAACTTCCACGCTCGAGGCATGGTCAGCACCTGGCAAAATCACTGAAAACTCCTCTCCGCCAAAGCGACCCACCAAATCGTAAGGTCTGACTTGACGGGTAATCAACTCAGCGCAAAGACGCAGCACCTCGTCGCCAGCGTCGTGACCAAAGTTGTCGTTGATGTTTTTAAAGTGATCCAGATCCAACATGATACAGCCCAAGTAAGGTGCCTGCTTCTGGAAGGCAACTCGGCGCTGGCTGCGATTGATCTCTTGTTGGGCAAGATCTATAAAGGCACGGCGGTTCATCAGCCCGGTCAGATCATCGAGCATGGACATTTTTTTATATTGCCCCTCTCGCTCAACCCAGCTCTCAACTGAAACTGTGGCCAAGTACATGATCAATGAGGCGATGAAACCAACCAGCGCCCAAAAACTCAACAGTGAGTCAGTTGGTCGACCCATGGGATCGTACTGGGAGTGGTTTAGCATCGGTGAATAGGGCAGAAAACCAAAATACTGCACTAAACCGATCAGAACAATCAGACCTACAACCCACCAATAAATTCGATGGATAATCGCTGGATTGCCAAGCGCGCAAACAATACTGATGCCAATGAAGAGCAGCAGCACCCCTAAAGTTAAGTGCACGCCGAACAAATAGGTGGTAAATAACACAGCCACGGCATAAGACATGCTGACGAACTGCTCCATCGCATGCCAGCCACTCCCGCGAGCTCTGCGCTTAACAGCTACGGCGGTAAAACCAATTAATAAGAGCAGATAAACCGAGCAAAAACTGACAAAAGCAGCTAAATAAGCAGGCACAAGCGTGGTTGGATCACGAAGTTGAATCACCACGGCGTAGCCCGCCATGAGGGTGGGCAACAGCATCACCAGTGTGGCAAGCAAAATCTGCCGATCAATGGCGCTCCAGCCAAGAGGGTTGGAAAATTTCAACAATTTGCGCACCCTAGATGCTCAGTCTCTTCATGAACCTTCCTTGAAATGTCGACAAAGTTTGCATGCGCGAAGATATAAGTCAGGCCTTTTGAAGGCAGATTTTTCTCTCTAAAATTGATTGCACGCTTGTATTTCTGCTGTCTTTTTATCGTAGTTTTACTCGAGCTGCTATTGTTATGCGATGAAGCCGACCGAAAGTAGTTTAACCCAACTGGTCGCCCAAGTTATTAAAGCTAACACCCAGCCAAATAAAATTTCAAGGCTTAGCCTGAACGGTACAGTGTTATCCAGATCGTCAAACCGGTAGCGCTCCCACTCCTGCTGTTCTGGGTAAATCAACGGGTAAGCAGTGCTCTTCACCGAAGCATCGATTGAGGGGTATGGCTGAACCCCAAACAACTCCTCAAGTTGATCTAAACTCACCACCAACACCCGTGAGCTCTCATCGTTTGGACTCAAATACACCCCCGCCAGATTCAGCTCTGTAAAATAGATAGCTTTATATAAGAAGCTGGGAGCGCTCAATCCTTTTGACAGTGGGGGCGGCTCAACACCTAAGTGCGATCCATAAATTGCCCCAGTCACCACATGTGACCCACCCAAAACTTGGGCTTGCCATCGGGCGAGCTGCTCAACTTCTCGCCAGATACCGCGGTTATGCTGCGGATTTTGATGGACGATGTTGGATAAGCTAAAACTTTCATACTGGCTTTGCGCGTTTGGCATATCTGCGCTGGGCGCCAAATGTCCGCGGTCCAGGCCATCTCCCATGAAGTCACGCAAATCTCGTCGCACAACAGGGTCAAGTTGCTCCTCGCTGTGAAAGTAGTCCTTTCGCTCTAGTTTGGACGCTGCGTCGATTCGGTCTGCATCCAAGAACTCAGCAGACCATACTGGGCGTCGGTTGAGTGCGTCATAACCTAGCACAAAACCTGTTTTGCACAGCTGCAGAATACTGTTTGAACCTAACACTGAGTTAAGCCTGGGCGCTTGTCCCTGCCTGAGTTGCTCACGGCAACCCAGATCGTAGGCTTGCGCATGGTTTATGAGGCCAAGGCCACCCACCAAGATCAACAGAGTCGCCAAAACCCGTTTTACATCATCCAGCATGTGACAGATCGGTATAAAAAACTAGCCCTATATTAGGGGATCTAGGGAGCGGAGTCGCTAACAACTCCCTCTACTCATTCGAATTGGTCTTTTAGGTAAACTTTCTAAGCAGTGATCTAAAGCCCTCGATTGCCCTAAACCAGGCGGTATCGACTGGTCAGCGCTCGGTTTGAAACTCAATCAGATTGAGGTGTCTCGCAAACGAAGCGCCGCAAGCTCTACTGTTTGGCTAGCCGTACCACTCTCACTTGCCATACTGACTTGATTTCGACCGCCGTGCTTAGAAACATAGAGCGCGTCGTCCGCCAGCTTAAGCAGGTTGTTTAAATCACTGATCTCAGAATAAGTTTTGCTCGCAACCCCTAAACTGGCCGTCACTTGAAGCCGTGTATCACCATAGGGAATCCTGGCTTTCTCGATACTCATGCGCAGCCGCTCAGCTATATCGTAGGCACATTTTGGTGGGGTCGAGGGAAGTAAGATACAAAACTCCTCTCCTCCGTATCGACCCACTTCGTCGTAACAACGCACCGTATCTCTCATGATCTTCGACACCTGGACCAACACAGCATCACCAGCGGCATGTCCACAAGTGTCGTTGATGGTTTTAAAGTGATCAAGATCCAGCATGATGCAAGACACCCAGGCTTTGTGCTGGTGGTTCTCGCGTCTGCCCCGCTCAAGGATCCTCTCACCCTGATCAATCAGGGTGTGGCGATTGGTTAGCTGGGTTAGTCCATCTATCTTGGACATTTTTTTGAACAGATCTTCTCGCTCTCCCCAGCGCTTAAACGCAGCGGTACAAAGGTAGATCAAAATCAACATGATCACGGCCAGCAAGATTTCAGAGCTCACCCAACCCCAAGGCATAGAGCCGTCTGGTAAAATCATCGGACGGGCAAACAACACAGCATCGAGTCCTGGGTGAGCAAGATCGTAGCTGGTCTTGATGCCGTAAAAGAAAAGCACCCACCAGTAGGCCTGTCTGATCTTGTTGATGTTAGAGAGTGCTGAGGTGATGTTGATGCCGAGAAACAGCATCAGTAGACCCTGAGTCAGGTAAGTGCCTGTCATGAAGGTCGCCACCAAGACGATGACGATATAACCCCATATGATAAAACTCTCAAACGCAGGCCAATCATCTTGATAAAGGCGCTTTTTTACAGCCATCGTGATCAGTGCCAGCGAAGCAACGAGGTGAACCACGCAGATCGCCAAAAGCCCCAAAGCCCAGGGGATGTTTAAGTACTCAGGTGCCCCAAACAAAGTGAAGACAAGCGTTACGCCAACCACCAGTGGGGCAAGAACCACCAGCGACGCTAACAAGATGAATCGGTCGATCGCGCGCCAATCCATGGGGTTTTTAATGTTACTCAGATCAATCATGTCGCATCCTTGCCGTGGGTTTTCATCGGCCGTCTAGCCGCTGGAGCAGTGACGCCTCACTCCCTTATGTCAGTAGCTTAACCTGACTCGGTGAATTTTCCCTTTTAGCAGACATTGGTGCAATAAATGTCGATCAGTGGGGAGTGAGTTTTAGGCAGATACAGACAAAGGGTCTTTAAGTGTTGACCGTTGGTAGGTTTAGCCTTCAGGCGACCCGATACAGTTTTTCGGGGCAGCTCAATGACAAAGCGGCGGTTTTGGGCTAAACTCTGCGGCGCACGGTGAAGTGGCTGAGTGGTTGAAAGCGCACGCCTGGAAAGTGTGTATAGGTTAATAGCCTATCGAGGGTTCGAATCCCTCCTTCACCGCCAACTACTACAGCGACTGGTAAGCAAAATGTCTACCTACTACGCTCAACGCAAATGCCTCACCCATACCCGTAAAAAATTATAATTTTCTGAGCGATCTCCACTCTGCTGGAAAAACTCGACTTTCAAGCAAGCAACACCTAGAAAATTTGTTCACATAGCTTGGTTACGCCAAACATCACCCCCCCCAATCAGCTTTTTTCAGTCACCGGCCACGATAAACCTACCCACCATATCGCCGTGATAAAACTCAACAACCTATCCTTAGGGTTCACTCGCTCTTGAAGCCTTCACACCCCTTGATCAATCGGTTTTATCTACGCCTTTCTTATCGATGCCAGCTCATTACAGCGCAGACGCAAAACCCAGCTTAAAAGAAGCGATATCACCATCAAACACTCACCATGTCTAAAACAGATCAGGACTAATATGACCTAATCAACAATCCTGAGATCTAGACATGAATACTCAAATCCTCAAAAGCAGCTCTTTAGCAACCGCTCTGTTTCTGAGCCTCACTCCGCTCTCAAACGCTAAAGATATAGCTCTCATCGAAGCTGACGCGAATAGTGTTACCGTGACTGAGATGAGTATGGCTGAACCCAGCACAGCTGCTATCAACGTCAGCTCACGAGGCACGATAACCGCTGCTCCGGCAACTCAAGTGATCACGCCAGTAGTTACCAGTTCTGTCATCACGCCGGTTGGTTCCGTGGTAACACAGCCAGCACAAACCACCACTTATGTTGAGCAAACACCGCTCACCATCTACACCCTAAACGAGATGGGCCAATCAGTGGTTGAGGCAGGAGTTTTGTCTACTTCCACCAGCATCAGCACTCCCGCTACCGTGATCAGTCCGGTCACTATTTATCAAAGTGAGTACTTAGGTCAGCCAGACTATTACTGGAGTGGTCAGCGCTGGGTCTACTTGCCAGCTAACTGATACAAGGCTCTTAGAACCATAAATGCCAGCTATTAGCTGGCATTTTTATGCTTTAAAGTTTTAAGCGACCAAACCAGCGTTGATTAAATAGCTGATTTGATCAAGTCACCGCTTACTCAGCACGCAACCAAGTCTGAGTCCGTCCTATCAGGGCGATACCTACATAGCCGTGCGGCTCGAAGGTTTTGCCATCAGCACTTAGCTCAGCTTTCATCCGGTAAGATTTACCCGTTTTAGGGTCGACGATCGTCCCGCCTGAGTAGCCATCAGATGTTTTCTTAAGACCAGTAAAAACCTGTACACCCTTGAGTGACTTGCCTTTAAATTTACCTTCACAGTCGCTACAGATATCGCTGGCCGGGTTAATCCGCTTTTGAATCACACCGCTCAAGACGCCATCTTTTTCAGTGACCTGAACCAAAGCTTTGGTGTTACCTGTTTTGTCGTCTATGGTTTTCCACAGACCTTCAGCCGGATCAGCAGCGTGGGCAAAACCTGCCGCCAACATCACTGAAATCAACATCAATTTAATCTTCATAACGCATCCCTCCTTGGGCTTGTTTCAACACTAATCTTAAGCCTACACAAGGATCAGCCTTGTATCATTAGATAGCCGGTTCCTGGGCTCTGACCACTTACCAAACAAATAAAATCTGCGGGCAACAGACCGCTCACTGGGCATAATCAATCTACCAATCGACCGCCGTAGCGTTTGACAGGATACTGACGCTAAGCACCCAGACCAGCCCAGCACATCAGCTGGATCGATAAAAAACACAACAGTTCTCAATCAAGTTTTTATGATCTGATTGATTAGTTAAGGATATCTGCTGGGCAATAGTTTTGGCTTAGATAGGCTAAAGGAACTCAACTCAAAGTGGACGAATCTCTAAGTGAGTAAAATGCCAGCGATAGTTGGGTTTTCAGTTGGCGATAGAACCGAGGCAATTTGATCATTTACGCGGTCTATATGACTGGTTGTCTTGAGGGCTGCGATGAGTATCAATGGCGCTCTAATTGAGTCGTTAAAAAACCCAGCCAAATGGCTGGGTTTTGTTGAGTAGATTAAGCTCAGATGACCAAAAAGTCAGTGGTGCTCAGATCGTAGTCATTTTCCATCGTAACTATCACGATGGCTGCGCCGCTGCCATTTCCGTCAGCGTCATAGCTCAAGGTATGGGTTGCTGTATCAAATATCAGCAAGTCGTTAGCGTCTTTAGCTACAGCACCCTCACCGTTGACAAAGTTTTCAGCCTTGAGCCTACCCAGACCCAGTCCACTAAAGACGTCTTGATCCAGAGCGATGATATCACCCAACCTGAAATCCTGTATGCGATCAGCATCGCTACTCGTGGTCAGTGAATCAAAAACAAAGGCGTCGTTGCCTAAGCCGCCCCATAGGCTATCACTACCCTCGCCTCCGACGATGGTGTCATTGCCCCATCCGCCGTAAAGCACATCTTCACCCACGCCGCCGTAGACAACGTCATGACCGAGTCCACCCGACAGGATGTCGTCGCCCGCATCTCCTAGAAGCGTATCGTTTCCTGAACCACCAACTACCCAGTCATCTCCTGCGCCGGCATTGATCTTGTCATCGCCGCCAAATGAGAAGATCCAGTTACTTTCATCGCTAGCAGTCACTGCATCGGTTGAGAGAGAACCTAGGATAAAGAAAGAGGAGTCAACGTCTGGAGTTTCAGCGTCAAGCAGCACATCCAGTGCGTCTTGAGCTGAAGCGAGGGAGCCATTGGCATTGCCCAGCGCCACTTGAGCATCGGCAGCCAAGCTCGCGGCTGTTAGCGCTGACGTTGCAGCCTCTATCGTCGCTTGAGACCTAGGAGCTGCGATGAAGGCAGCAGCTGCAGCGGCGGCAGCGGCTATTTGTGCCGTAGTAACAGCAGCCTGAGCAGCTAGAGTGGCCGCTTGAGCAACCTCAGTAGTAGTAGTGTCAGCTGCAGTTTGTGCTGCAGTCGCTGCGGTTTGAGCAGCCGCGACGGCAATAGCTTTTGCATCGGCAGCGTCGATGAGCGCCTCGGCGGCGATGACGGCTTGAGCTTGGGCGATGGCCTCAGCATCGCCTTCAGCGTCAAGCAGCACATCCAGCGCAGCTTGAGCTGAGGTGACAGAAGCATCGGCATCGTCAGCGGCGGCTTGGGCTGCCGTCGCAGCCAGTTTGGCGGCGTCGGCTGAGGCTTGAGCATCAATGGCAGCCTGAGAATCAGGGGCAGCATTAGCCGCATTGGTGGCTGCGGTTTGTGCAGCGGTTGCGGCGTTTTGTGCTGCGGTGTTGGCTGCTGTTGCTGCGTTGCTTGCCACTTGAGCGGCATCTGTTGCCACTTGGGCATCGGCCGAGGTGGTGGCGTCGCTTGCGGCTTGGGCTGCAGTGGCTGCGGTTAGCTCAGCGGTGAGGGCCTCATCACGGGCAGCTTCTGCATTGGTTTTAGCGGTTGCAGCCAGAACGGCTTGTTCGATTGCCTCTTGTTCAGCAGCAGCTGCAGCTTCGGCGGCAGCCAAAGCCTCTTCCAATGTTAGCGTTTGATTGCTTATGGCAGACTCCACAGCTGCACGATCTAAAATCACACCGCCGTCTAACTCAAGCTGAGCTTCAGGTGGGCTAACCTCTTGAACATCCCCCAAAAAGAAACCAAAATCTGCAGAAATGGGGTTGGCAAAAAATCCCTCAAAGGTGACTGTTTCACCAGTGGATAAGATCGTCACAACTAAGTTATCTGCATCAGCAGTCTGAGGGTTGTTTTTTGCAGCTTGAATCGTAACCCCAAAACTATTGTCAACCCGAGTGAAATAGAGATCACTTAGCTCAATTCCCTGAAGCCTGAGTGAATTGGGGCCTGCTCGGTCTAAATCTGCTGCTACAAAGTTGCGCTGCGCCCCGATAAAATCGTTGCCATCGCCATAGTTGTATATATAAGTATCAACCCCGCCACTTCCAACGATGGTGTCATTGCCTTTGCCGCCGTTAAAGACATCGTTGTCTGCGGTGCCGTTAAGCGTGTCGTTAGATGCCGTTCCATTTATGTTTGCCATAAAAAATCCTTTTATTGGCTAATTTGTCTGATCGTAATATTGATAAATAGTCAAAGGTATTGTGGGTCTTTTCGATTAGAGGATAAAAAGCCGTTGATAAACAGCCATAAAAACCACTCATAGCTTTTTTAGTGGCGCTCACTCAACTGCCGCCCAACACCTAAGCGACTCTCTCACATCACTTGTCTTTTAATCAGGCCTTTGTTAAGGGGCAAAATGCCCACGCTAGCCGACATCTGAAAAGTGCATAGATCAAGCCCCATCTAGCTTTTAAGTAATTACTGATCTGTCTACCCACCAACCATAGTTTGCTTAAGTAAACTTCCGGAAGCGCTCTGGATTGCCGTCCTCAGCAACCAGGTCGCTGCCCCGCTCCTCAAGCTGAGCCAGGATATCTGACATTTTAATCAATAAAAAAGCAGCCACTTGGCTGCTTTAAATTACTTAGGACTTCCGCGATCAGCTTAGTCGCAGACGCGTCTCAATCCCAAGAATCCGGTACGGTAGCAAGTACGTTCAGCTTTACCGAAACCGACATTGGCATTTGCATTTATGCCGTAGCCCGAGCGATCCTTGTACTGGCCGTAATGGTTACCGTTGTCCTTGCGATCATAGTAATCTCGTTTGTCATAGCGATCACCATAACGAGAATCTTTGTCGTAGCCCTTCCAGTAATCTTTGTCGCGATTGACTTCAGCGTAAGCCTTACCTTGGCCGATACCAGCACCTACACTGAGGCCAGCTATCTGAGCTCCAGCTCCCAAGCCACCGTTACCTAAACCAGCATTAGCACTGATGAAGGGCTTGTTTTGAGCTCCAGCTACACTAGCTGCTAAGCTCATCGCGGTTAAAAAGACAAATTTTTTCATAGCTAACTCCCTATAGTGCAGCAAAATCTATTGCTTGCAACGTGGATAGTAGGCTACCCAGCATAGCCAGCAACAGAGACTTTAAGTGAGTCTTTTAAGTGCTATTAGTAAATTTTCAGCTCACTTTTGCAAACCAAGTAATGATAGATCAACTTTGAATTCTACTTTGATTGCTTAGTTAACCCAAATTTACGTGCCACACCATCACAACACCTGTTGTAAACAAACCCAATCACTTAAAGGCTTGTACAAAAAAAACCCGGCTATCCGCCAGGTTTTTTTAAACCACTAACGATCAGATGACGCTGATATCGGTTGCGCTCAGATCGTAGTCATTTTGCAGTATCGCCACGACAACCGCTGAGCCTACGATGTGAGTGATAATCAAACGCTCGACCTTGTTAGCGAGAACATAGTCAGTTAGCGAACCGCTGGTATTGACCGTGTCAGTACCTGCAACCTGCGCCGGTAATTTCAATCATTCTGTCCTGAGTGTCCCGCAGCACGATAAGTGTCGTTGTCAGCCCCAACGTTTAGCATGTTATCTCCTAAGTCCTCAAAAACTACCGTTTGTAATTTAACTGTCATATAACGGCGAACTTTTGACAAATCTTTAAAAATTGACATTTTACGACAGCCTTTCGTCAATTCAGAGGAGCGAAGTCAATCCTTTAAAACTTGCCTCTGCTAATATCAGCTGCAATTAACCACGGACATGAGAATTTGATGAGTAAAAAACCCGACTTCGACGTACTGATCATGGGCGCTGGCCTCTCCGGCATCGATGCCGCGTGCCACCTCAAGATGAACTGCCCAAACAAAACCTACCAAGTGCTTGAGCGCCGCGCCGACTTGGGCGGTACTTGGGATTTGTTTAAGTACCCCGGCATCCGCTCAGATTCAGATATGTCGACATTTGGCTTCAGCTTCCGCCCCTGGAACGGCGATTCGGTGTTGGCTGACGGCGTCGAGATCAAGTCCTACCTAAAGGAAACCGCCGACGAGTATGGCGTAACTGAAAACATCCGCTTCCGCTCAAAAGTTACCAAAGCCAACTGGTCATCTAGCGACGCACTTTGGACCATCACTTTTGTCGATGAAACCGACAACTCCGAGCACACCAAGACCGCGCAATTTGTGGTGGTGGCTTCGGGTTACTACGACCATGACGAAGGCTATCAGCCTGACTTCCCTGGCATGAAAAGCTTCAAGGGCGACTGGGTTCACCCACAGTTCTGGCCAGAAGATTTAAAGCTTGAAGGCAAAAATGTCGTCGTGATCGGCAGCGGTGCAACGGCGGTCACCCTGATCCCCTCTTTGGTTGGTGAAGGCGCGCACGCAACTATGCTACAGCGCTCACCCAGCTATGTTGCTTCAGTTCCCTCTAAAGACCCGATCAGTGAAAAACTGCGCGGCAAGGTGCCGGATAAACTGATCTATAAGATGTCGCGCGTGCGTAACATCGCACTGCAGCGCAGTATTTATGAGTTGTCTAAGCGTGCACCTAAAACCATGAAAAAGTTTTTTCTGGGCATGGTCGACAAGCAGCTCAACGACAAGATCGATATCAAGCACTTCACGCCCAGTTATAACCCCTGGGATCAGCGTTTGTGCGCCGTACCCGGCGGCGATCTTTTCAAGGTGCTGCGTCAAGGCAAAGCTGAAGTCGTAACCGATGAGATCGAAAAAGTTACTGCCAAAGGTATCACGCTCAAATCTGGTAGAAATTTAGAGGCAGACGTGATTGTCTCAGCGACTGGGCTTAAGCTGCTGCTTGGCGGCGGGGTTCATATTACACTTGACGGTGAGCCGATCAGCCTGACTGATCGCCTGACTTATAAAGGGGTGATGCTAAGCGGCGTACCCAACACGGCTGTGATCTTTGGTTACACCAACTCCTCATGGACGCTCAAAGCCGATATCGCTTGTAGCTACTTTACCCGTGTGATCAATCACATGGATAAAACCGGTAAGCGCATCGCGGTGCCTAACTCAGCTGGTGTCTCGGTTGGTGAGGGCAACATCTTTGGAGCGCTGGACTCAGGCTATATCCGCCGTGGAAAAGACATGCTCCCCCAGCAAGGGGAAAGCGGTGTGTGGCGCGTGACCCATAACTTCTTTACTGACTACAAGATGCTTGAAAAACAACCAATCAAAGATGAGTTCCTAGAGTTCTCAGCTTAAGATTTAAACCAAAAAAACCCGCCATCGGCGGGTTTTTTTGGTTTAGTTAATGCGCTTGGGTTTTTCGATCTGAAACTCAAACAAGGCAACTTGTCCTCGCCACATGTCACGGTACATGATCCAATCGCAAGCAAAGCTTTGCAGCGGATACTTAAATGTCGCCGGTTTGTTTTTCTCGAAAAAAAAGTGGCCAGTCCAGGCAAATCCATAGCTCACCACCAGTGCTGCTGCAAGCGGCTTAACCGAGCGCCGCTTGATGGCCAGCACGCCGAGCCCCAGTGCCGCGGTGCTGGCAACAAAGTGCAATCGGCGGTTGGTCAGGTTCTGGTGTTCTTTTAGGTACTGCGGATAAAACTCGGTCAATGTCATGACGCACGCTCCAATAAAACTAGGTGGCCTAAACTGCCAAAGAATTTAGAGCCTCTGAGCAGCCCCAGCTGAACTGATGCAGCCTAAGAAAAACCACCTAAGCAAACATTAGATCAATACAATCAGCTCAAAGTAGCCAGATCAAAACGGGATCTTGTAGTCAGAGTAGCGTGATTTTTTGACCTGTTCACGCATGTTTTTGAGCATATCGGTGGGCTGTTTGGTCACAAACAAATTGGTTGCCCAAATCGGGATAGCGCCGCCCGGATCGGCGTCTCCTTGAAGCGTCACTCGTGTTTTACTATTGCCGAGTGGTTCAAGCAGCCAACTACCAGTGTATTGATTGATCCGCACAACGCCAGGTTTGGCGGGGTAGCGAGAGTCGCTAGCGATCTGATTGTCGATACGGATGATGCCAGAGGGGTTCTTACTCATCTTCGAGTTGATCACCAGATCTCGGTCTGCCAAAGGAAATGGCATGTCGATCAGGTAGTAAAGCTTGGCTTTGCCTTGACTAAACTCAGAGCGATCAATCATCTGGATGAACCCGGTGTTAGGTATCCACTCAGAAGCGTTAGGAGTATCCATGATCGTACCGACCACCGCATTGATGGGTGCACTCAGGACCGCCTGGGCTTTAAAGCCAACCACCGCAGAGTTAGCTGTCGGAACTTTCCAGACCGTAATCCCGTCTTTTGTCTCAACATCACTGGGCGCGGCCAAGCTGAGCTGAGCGGTGAAAGCGATGCCGGCCAAAACTCCGGCCAAAATCTTAACTACACGCATGGGGTATTTTTTAAGAGCAACCAAATTATTCTCCTTAGGCAAACCTGCACGTCCTTGTGCACTTGGTAGAGCAAAATCCAATTGAACAATTTAACTCATATTGACTGTTTAAAAATCCACTTTACCGTCTTTATACCGCGCTTTATCGCTTTGTTTCTTCAAATTGACCATCATCTCGTAGGGCTGCTGGGTGGCAAACAAATTTGAGATAAAGGTTGGGATCGCGCCAGCAGGATCAGCATGCCCGGTCAAAGTCACCTTTGTTTTGCTGTTGCCGACCTTCTCTAACTTCCAGCCGCCTTTGTACTCAGTGATCTGCACCATATCCGGATTGGCCTTTGGTGGGTTTTTCATCAAATCGTTTGAGATCCACAGATCGCCTTTGGCGTCACGTTTGGCTTGAGAGGTGACGTATAGTTCGCGGTCATTTAGGGGAAATGGCATGTCGATCACCATATACAGGTCGACACGGTTAGCCGCGTTGTCCTTATCTAAGGTTTTGATATTGCCTATGCGCGGCAGCCACTCGTTTGCGCTATCGGTGTCAGCTAAAGCTTCAGCTACCCGATTGATCGGATGATTGATGATGGTCTGAGCTTGAAAACCCACCACGTTTGAGTTGGGAACAGCCACCTTCCAAACGGTGACGCCGTTTTTGACGAAGTCGACTTCTGGGGCAGCAAATGCCGCTGCGCTTAAGCCGAGTAAGCAGCCGAGTAACAGTGATTTAGAGAGCTTTTTCATGGACAGTCCGTTGCCAAATAATTAATGGCATATTGCTCAGTCCACAACTGCCCCGCAACCGGTATCAGATCAGATGCAGAAAAAGCTGCTTAGCTGATGCCGAGGACATTTTGCATATTGAACCGTCCGGCCGTCTGATTCTGCGTCCAGACCGCCGCACGCACTGCGCCGGAGGCAAAGTTCATGCGCGATGAGGCCTTGTGGGTGATCTCGACCCGCTCCCCGTCGGCGATGAACATGACGGTGTGCTCACCCACGATATCGCCGCCGCGGATGGTTTGCATGCCGATGGTCTGGCGCGTCCGTTCCCCGGTATGGCCGACGCGCGAACAATCAGCGACGGCTTTAAGATCGCGGCCTAAAGGCTTAGCGACCGCTTCAGCCATCATCCAGGCAGTGCCTGAGGGCGCATCGACCTTGTGGCGGTGGTGCGCCTCGATGATCTCGATATCAACGGTGTCGCCAAACAGGCGCGCAGCCTGCTCAAGCAGCACTAGGCTTGCGTTCACACCGACCGAGTAGTTTTGCGCATAAACCACGCTGATCTTTTTCGCGGCTTGATCCAAGTCCTCGGTCTGCTCGTCGCTGAGTCCCGTGGTGCCAATCACCATACTGACGCCGTGACGCGCGCAAGCGGCCAAGTTCGCATCAAAGGCGACCGGCAAACTAAAATCAATCGCGCAATCCGCGTTGGCCAACACCGCGTCGATATCACATGAGATCGCAACACCCAACTCGCCAATCCCAGCCAGCGTGCCAGCATCTGCGCCAATGTGCTCACTACCCGCGTGCTCAAGCGCGCCCACCAGATTGGCCTCTGGGTTTTGCTGCACCGCCTGCACCAACATACGCCCCATGCGCCCGCCCGCTCCTAAGATCACTATATTCACTTTACTCTGCACCTGATCAAACTTTGATTGCTGACATTTTGCCCTAAAGCGCCTGTCATGTCAGCGGCGTGGGTCACAGGTGAAAAACCCCATCAAAAATGCCCTCAGGTTGAACCTGAAGGCATAGGGGTCAGATCACAGGAGCCTGAGTGGTTAGACCCAGATCAGACCACTCGATCAGCTGCCCTCAAAAAACTTACCGACTTTTTGGAAAAAAGAGTCCGTGCCAGGTGAGTTTTTGCTGTCGCCGCTCATCGACTCACGCAGCTCCTCAATCAGCTGCTTCTGCTTGCCGCTCAGTTTAACTGGCGTCTCGATTTTCACACGGCAGTAAAGATCGCCGCGCATGCTGGAGCGGATCGGAGTCACGCCTTTGCCGGTCAAGCGGAACATCTTGCCGCTTTGCGTGCCCTCAGGGATCGATAAGTTCACTCGGCCGTCCAGCGTTGGGATCTCGATCTTGGTGCCAAGGGCAGCGTCAGGAAAGCTGATTGGCACATCCATGTACAGATCAGCGCCGTCGCGCTCAAAGATATCGTGCGGTTTGACCACCACTTCGACAAACAGATCGCCGTTGATGCCGCCAGGACCGCCAGGCTCACCTTCACCGGTGATGCGGATCCGGTTGCCATTGTCCACTCCAGCTGGGATCGAGACTTCTAACGAGCGCTTGCGCTGCTCAGTGCCGGTGCCGTGGCAGGTGCCGCAGGGATTTTTGATCTCTTTGCCGCTGCCGTGACAGACCGGACAGGTTTGCTGCACACTGAAAAAGCCCTGCGACATGCGCACTTGGCCATGGCCGCCGCACTGAGTACAAGTTTTGACGTCTTTGGGCTCTTTAGTGCCTTTGCCATCGCAGGTTTTACAGGTAGCCGGCGCGGTAAAGGAGATGGTTTTTTTATCGCCCTTGATCGCCTCTTCTAGGCTTAGCTCAAGCACGTAGCGCAGATCACTGCCCTTGCGTTGGCGCTGTCCGCCGCCGCCGCGTCGTTGCCCGCCGCCGCCAAACATGTTGCCAAAGATATCACCGATGTCCTCAAACCCACCAAAACCGCCGCCGCCAAAACCGCCGCCGCCTCCAGCACCGCCTTCAAAGGCCGCGTGACCCATGCGGTCGTATGCCGCGCGTTTGTCTGCGTCGCTTAGGATCTCGTAGGCTTCTGAAGCTTCTTTGAACTTCTCGTCTGCCTTGGGGTCGTCTGAGTTACGGTCGGGGTGGTACTTCATCGCCAGCTTTCGATAGGCTTTTTTGATTACCGCGGCTTCAGCGCCTTTACTTACGCCCAGCACTTCATAAAAATCGCGTTTTGCCATGAGTCAGCCTGTCCTAAAATTTAAACATTATGGGCATAGGTGGGGGCGGGCGCAGAGGGTTTCAAGGGCTCATGGGTCAAATGCCCACTTTTATGCGCCTCAGTCTGCTGACAAGCTCGGCGCTAGGGTTTAGATCGCAGCCGTCTAACTACTCCCCACAGTTAAGTGCAGTCAGGTGTCGGCTACGAGGGGCATTTTACAATTTAAAAAATCCCAGTGAGTCTCAAAAGCGAGATCAAGTCGCTGGTTTAGCCCCATCTACCGCGAGCACAAACTCGGCTACATCTTGGCCGCTGAGCTTGGGCGCCTCAAGCATCGGCATGTGCCCAACACCCGGATAAACCACCAGCTGACTATCCGGGATCGCTTGCTCAAACACAGCCGCGTTTGAAACCGACAGCAGACGATCTTGATCACCCCACAGGATCAGGGTTGGAGCGCCGATCTGAGTTAAGTAAGCCGTATCAGTGCTGGTCACCCCGTCAGTTATCTGCTTAAACACGCTCGCAAAACGCGGCGCGCGCGCTATCGACACCCGCTCCAGCACTTGGGTGAGTGGCCACGGGATAAAAGGCGGCTCGCTCATCGCAAATTTGAGCGTGTTGTCTATATCGCCCGGTTTTTTAACCAGTAGCGGGTTCTCGCCTGTGGTTTGTAAGGATCGCTCCAGATCGCTCAGCGTGTTCGGATTATCGACTCCGCCTGAGCTCATCAGGGTCAGGCTCTTAACTGAATCCGGATAGCGCGAGGCAAAGTTCGACACGATCGCTCCGCCCATCGAGTGACCCACCAAGTGAGCTGAGCTTAGGGAGCGCTGTGCCATAAATGTCTGCAATCGATCAGCCTGAGCCGCGATACGGTAATCAGCCCCATCTATATAAGTGCTCTCTCCATGCGCCGGCCAATCAGGGGCGATCACCTCATAGTTTTTCGGTAGTTCACGAACCATGCGCAGCCAGTTGGACTTGTCCGCAGTAAACCCGTGAAGAAGCACGATGGTGCCTGCTTGCTCACCCACGGCGGCGCGTTGCAAGTACACCATGGTGTGATCACCCACTTGAGCGCTGCGGCGAGTCATGTCAGAGAGTCCGATCTCAAGGTTCATCGCAGCGGTATAAAGCTTGTCTTGGGTTTTGGGGCTGAGCGCTACAAAGGCTGTGAAACCCGCCAGAGCAAGGGCGGGAATCACTAAGGCGCGGCTGATTGTTTTTAGGCGAGTTTTAGTTGGCACAGGCTTGTCCTTCACTGTTATCGATCGCTAAACCAAGCATCCATATAGAGGTGCTGGGTTTGGATCTAAAAAAACAGCTTAAGGCCAAATCTATGCGGCTGCTTTTCCAGCGGTGACATTTTTGTAGGTCTTGTCGCTTGTGGTCCGGTTTCGCGGGGGCGCCTAGGGCATAAAACTTGCGATCTCGTCACTTGTTAAAAAGCGCGTATCACCCAGCTCAAGGCCGCTTAAGTCCAGATCACCGATCTTGGAGCGGTGCAGCGCGGTCACGTGGTTGCCAAGCGCGGCAAACATACGCTTAACCTGGTGGTACTTGCCCTCGGTCAAGGTCAGCTCGCAGGTGGTGGGCGAGGTAAATTCAAGCTTGGCCGGCAAGGTCGGCAGCTCCTCTGAATCTAGGTAGATCCCGCGGGCCACTTCATCGATGGCGTCTGCTTGCTGAGCCTCGCTCATCGGCTCAAACAGGGTGACTTCGTAGAGTTTCGGGCAGACGCGCTTGGGGGAAGTCACAAAGTGCAGCCACTGCCCATCGGTTGAGAGCAACAAGGCTCCGGTGGTGTCTACATCGAGGCGACCGGCGAGGCGCACGTCTTTTAGGTTAGGTAGGTCGATCAGCTCAAGCACCGTTGGGTAGTGCTTGGACTTTAGCGTGCACTCAAAACCCAAAGGCTTGTTCAGTAGCAAGTAGAGCGTCTCATCGACTGGCTCAATCACTTGCCCGCCAAACTCAACCTTATGGACCGAGTTATCGATGATAAAAGAGCCGTCTTTGATCACCTCGCCGCTGACTTGAACTCGTCCGCCGCGAATCACTTTTTTGGCTTCTGAGCGTGTGAGGCCGATGGTTTTGGTGAGCCACTTATCGAGTCGCATGAACAAATCGCTATTTATTGAGTACGATTAGTTTAACACGAGCGCTTTTGACTGAGATTTTATACTTGGTTTTTATCCTTGATCTACTGATCTAGGTACGTTGCAGCTTTTCTACAAAATAAAATAATCGGAAGATAACAACATGAATTTCCCCGCGATTATTGCGTCCATCAATAGTGATGAGACCAGTTTATGCCAATGGGATGAAGCCCTGGGGCTTTTGGAGGGCTGGTATATCGCCTGTCTGTCCACTAATCTTAAGAAAAAACCCAAAGCCATCAAACTTTTTGGGCGTAACTTAGTTGCGTTTAGAGGGAAAAACAACCAAGCCAGCGTGATGGTAGATCAGTGTGCTCACCGCGGCGCTCAGTTGTCTAAAGGCAAAGTACAAAATGACTGCTTGCACTGCCCCTACCACGGTTGGGGCTACGACTCTGAGGGCAAGGTTGCTCACATCCCCTCTATCGATGGGTCGAAACCCCCGAAACAAGGACATGCGTTTCGACAGCGTTCATTTGCCACCCGCGAAGTTGACGGAGCAATCTGGGTTTACTTAGGCGATAAAGACCCTGCCGACACCCCCGTATACCGCATGCCCTACTTTGATAAACCCGGATTTGTCAGTTACTACATGACTGGCGTATATGCCGGGGGACTCAGCAGCATCGTCCAGATCAATATGGATGTGTCGCACACCGTGTTTGTCCACGGAAAACTGTTTCGTAACAGCGCGGATCGCTTGGTTAAAAGCACGATTGAGGTAACTGACCGAGAAGTTGAGGTGATCTATGAGCCAGTCGTAGAAAAACTGGGCGCCGCTCCTTGGCTTACCAACCCAAAAAAATTGCCCATCAACCACAGTGACCGCTACTTTGCCCCCAACGTCACTCAGGTTGACTATCACTGGGGAGACTCCAGCTTTCAATTTGTAAGCGTGGTGAGCCCTATCGATCGTGACAGCTCAATCCTCTACACCTGTATCAGCTACCGCTTGCCGATACCAAAACTCGCCCTAAAGGCGATGCAGCCGCTAGTGAAGGGATATAAAAAGGCGGTTAACCGCCAAGACATCGCGGTGATGAAGCACCAGCTCGCCGGCATACGCGGGTGGCCAACAACCAAGCAAAACAGCGTGAAAGCCGATATGGCGCACGTGGCGATAGACAAGATCCTGAGCGCTCAGCAATATGGTATCGAATTAGCCGAACAGGTTAAGTGCAAACGCGAGATGAATTTTTATATCTAGGCCGCAGAGTTTCAATCAAGGCTCCAGAATTAAAGCTCCAGCTCACCAGCACTCAGCCAAATGCCCACGCTAGCAGGCAAGCACTCGGCGGCTTGCTGATAGCGTTTGGCTGACTGAGCAAGTAAACTCCAAGCTTAAACCACCACAAAGATCAGCCATGCTCAAAAAATGGATCGGCAAAAGCCTCTTTAAAGTCACCGGCTGGAAAGTCGATGCAGGACACAACTTACTCGAAGATAAGCAGGTGGTGATCGGGTTCCCGCACACCTCCAACATGGATGCCGTGCGCTCGTTGGCATTTTTCGCATCGCTTGAAATCCCCGTCCACACCCTGATCAAACGAGAGTTTTTTGAAGGGGCGACTGGCATGTTGCTCAAAAAACTGGGCGCCATACCAGTTGATCGCACCAAAGGCTCCAACATGGCGCAGAACCTAGCCCGCGAGTTTCAGGCACGCGATCAGTTCACGCTGGTGCTCGCGCCCGAGGGCACGCGCGGTAAAGACGGGGTTAAGCCGCCGATCAAAACCGGTTTTTGGCAAATCGCCAAGGCCGCGCAAGTGCCGATCTTGCTCATGCTCTCGGACAGCGCAAGCAAACAGGGAAGATTGATTGGCAAGATCTGGCCAACGGAACTTGCGACGGATCTTGAGCAAATTGCACAGGCTTATGCGGCTTTCGGTGTCGTACTTAAGTTGCCTGAAGCTAACAAGGATTAGGCTGGTTAATACTGTAGTGCTCAACACAACAGCCAAAATCTACCCTGGCTTCACTTTCCACGAACACCAAAATCAGAGGCGCTCTATGCAAATCAAAGCCATAACCGCGGCTGATACTCTGATGTTACGGCAACAAATCCTAAGACCGGGCGGGGAGCTAACTGACTGCCAATTTCCAGGTGATACCGACCGCTCAACCCAGCACTTCGGAGCTTATCTAGAAGGCGATCTGGTCGGGATTGTGTCGTTGTATGCGCGGACGTGCAAAGAGCTGGGTGAAAATGGCTTCCAACTCAGAGCCATGGCGGTGTCAGAGGCCGCACGCGGTTTGCAGGTGGGGCTTAAGTTGCTTAGGTCTGCTGAAGAAGCTACTTTTGCAGCAAGTGCGGACTACATCTGGGCAAACGCTCGCGCGAGCGCGCTTGGATTTTATGAAAAGGCTGGTTATCAGGTACAGGGTGATGAGTTTATGATTGAGGGTGTTGGAGCGCACTTTTTGGTTTATAGGAAAAACCATTGAACGGTTTTTTGCATTACTAACTCTCCATCTATACGGTGAGGCTTTCCCTTAAGCGGCGACTTCTTTAACTTCTTCTTATTTCCAAAACCTCGGGATTTATTAGATTTCGACATACTTTGGCCTCTCTCGGCGCGCTTTAGGTTATCTTGAGCAAACTATGCCATACCAAAACCTAACCGCGAACACAGCCGCTGAACTTGAGGTCAAAAAGTCACGCTTTTTGGCTTTTGTACAACCCGTCACCAGCCGCGACGCCGCCCAAGCCATGATCGCAGAGCTCAAATCCGCCTACCCTGACGCGCGTCACGTTTGCGCGGCGGCGGTGTTTGGCGACCCAGCCAACGCGCTTGAGGTGCTGCTCGACGATGACGGTGAACCAAGCGGCACCGCTGCAAAACCTATGCTCAGCGCGCTGCAAGGCCGCGCAGTCGGCGATGCGTGTGCCGTCGTGGTGCGCTACTTTGGCGGGGTGAAGCTCGGAGCTGGCGGCCTTGCCCGCGCCTACTCAAAAGCGGTGCTCATGGCGTTAGACGCCGGTGAGTTTGTCGACTATGTTGAGCAGCGAATCGTTAAGCTTAAAGCCGACTTTGCTCTAGAGTCGCAGCTACGCTACTTCACCGAATCAATAGGCGCAGCGGTGATCAGTGAGGGCTATACCGATCAGGTAATCCTCAGTATCCAATTGACTCAAGTGCAGCATGGCCAGCTGAACTCACTGCTTGAGCCGCACGAGGCCAGCTTAAGCGACTGGGATCACGCCGAACCTGTTTAGCCTAGTGCCCGCTGCCACTAAAACCCGCGCAACACTCAAACCCAAGTCCAAAACAAGAGTCTCATATAAAGCCGACCTCAAGGCCCTGACAACCCAATCAAAACCCAACAGCTTGAAGTGCCGCCAGTGTGGGCATTTTCCTCTCGCTTAAGCCCGCCGCACTTTTTTTCGCTACAATGCGACAAACGAAACTTTAGGGGCGCTCATGCACCTGCATATCTTGGGTATCTGCGGCACCTTTATGGGCTCGCTTGCACTGCTTGCGCGCCAGCTCGGCCACACTGTGACCGGTTCGGACACCGGGATTTACCCGCCCATGAGCACGCAGCTCATGCAGGCCGGCGTTGAGATCATCGAGGGTTATGGAGCCGAGCAGCTTGAGGTCGGCTCCGATCTGATCGTGGTCGGTAACACCATGCGCCGCGGCCACCCCGTGATTGAGGCGATGCTTGATCAGCGCCTGCGCTATACCTCGGGGCCGGCGCTGATCCATGAGATCCTACTAAAGGACAAGCACGTGCTCGCGGTCGCTGGCACCCACGGCAAAACCACGACCACGACTATGCTCGCCTGGATCTTGCAGCACGCTGGGATCGATACCGGGTTTTTGATCGGCGGGGTGCCGCTATCGCAAAGCGCTACAAACTTGAAAAATGGCAACGTGTTCAACCAAAGCGCGTACGCTGGCTCAAGCGACTACTTTGTGATCGAAGCCGACGAGTATGATTCCGCCTTTTTTGATAAACGCTCAAAGTTCGTCCACTACCGCCCCACCACCGCAATCCTTGGTAACCTTGAGTTTGATCACGCCGATATCTTTGACAATCTTGCGGCGATCCAAAAGCAGTTTCACCACTTGGTGCGCACCATCCCCGGATCAGGTCAAATCATCATGCCAGCAAATTGTGAGCCGCTTGAGGAAGTGATCGCGATGGGGGCATGGACGCCGGTTGCGCGCACTCAGGTTGTCACGGGCGAGCCTCAAGCCAGTGACGTGTCGCTAAGCGCCGAGCTTCTTGAGGCCGACGGATCACGCTTTAGGTTAAGTTTTGAAGGCTCAACCACCGAGGTGAGCTGGAGCCTAAGCGGCCTGCACAACGTGCAAAACGCCCTAGCCGCCATGGCAGCTGCTAGAAGCGCCGGAGTTACCTTGGAGCAGAGTGCAGCAGCGCTTGCCGATTTTGCCGGGATCAAGCGCCGCATGGAGCACATCGGCAGCCCCCGCGGTATCGATGTGTTTGACGACTTTGCCCACCACCCCACCGCCATCGCCACCACGTTAGATGGCGCACGCAAGCGCTTTGGGGATCGCCGCATCTGGGCGGTGATCGAGCCACGCTCCAACACCATGCGCCTAGGCTCCCACGAAGTGCTTCTTGGCAGCGCCGCTAGTCTTGCCGATCAGGTGATCTGGCAGCAGCCGACAGGCGTCGACTGGCAGATCAGGCGCGCGCTTTCAAGCCACCCCGAGCAGACCGTCTACAACCTGTCTCTTATACACATCTGACGCTGCCGACGAAGAGGATAGTGTAG
>OJBY01000099.1_pt1 | contig 55548 bp, 48 predicted proteins | sample 1591731 | NCBI WGS metagenome assembly OJBY01 (sample SAMN05416837, study PRJEB24817) | seawater metagenome | isolation source: Sea water | place: Canada:Atlantic | collected 2013-07
GATCTACACTATCCTCTTCGTCGGCAGCGTCAGATGTGTATAAGAGACAGGAATGTCACCGCGCACATTTACTCGGAACCGGCCCCGGTGGATCTGCTGGCACAGTCATTTCCTCGTCGCTGCCGGGTCACCGGCAGTTTTGCGCCGGTGCAACCGGGCGGCTCGCTGTTGTCGACACAGTCACCGGTTACCCCATCATCCCGTCACCAGCTGTATAGCGCTTCACTGCGCTGGGATGGAGTGTTGTCCTGGCCTCTTTGGCAGGCCGCCCTCAAGCAGCTTGCCGAGCAATGCGGTGATGCCCTGATCCGGGTAAAAGGCCTGTTGCGCGTGGACGGCCTGGATGGGCCCTTGCTGGTGCAATGGGTGGAAGGCAGTGAGCCGGCGCTTGGCCCGCTGAATCAATGGCCGGATCAGGATAAGCTCACCCGATTGGTACTGATTGTTCGCCATCCCCAGGCTGACTTTGCGCAACAACAACTGGCACACTGGGAAACCTTGCTGACACAGCTTGCCGATCAATAGGATCCGACATGGGTTATCTATACCTTGCCGTAGCCATCCTCGCTGAAGTGGTGGCGACCAGCGCGCTGAATGCCTCCCAGGGATTCACCCGGCTGTGGCCTTCTGTGGTGACTGTGGTGGGCTACAGTATCGCTTTTTATGCCCTGTCGTTGACCCTGCGTACGGTACCCATGGGGATTGCCTATGCGGTGTGGGCCGGTGTCGGTATTGTATTGATTGCGCTTGTCGGGGCGCTGTTTTTTCGCCAGCAACCGGACTTGCCGGCAGTGATCGGTATGGCGTTTATCGTACTTGGTGTGGTGCTGGTAACGTTCGTATCGCGCACCATGCACATTGAATAACAAGGAGTTCCCGTGACAGAGCGGATGCAGAATGCCGAACAGGCAGTGGATTATGTGATCGAGCAGACCGGTGGCGAAATTCGCCTGGCCATGCCGCTGGGACTGGGCAAGCCAAACCGTTTTGTGAATGCGCTTTATGCCCGGGTGGAAAAGGATTCCTCTCTGTCCCTGGATATCTATACCGCCCTGTCCCTGGGCAAGCCGGGTACCGGCAGTGATCTGGAAAAACGCTTTCTCAATCCTTTCGCCGATCGCTTGTTCGGCGACTATGAAGAACTGGCTTATCTGAAGCCCCAGAAACGCAGTGCCCTGCCGGATAATATCCGCGTCTTCGAATTCTTTGTGCAGCCAGGCAGCATGCTGGGCAGCGACAGCGCCCAGCAGCATTACATCAGCAGCAACTACACCCACGTGGCTCGGGATCTCAACGCTCGCAAGGTCAATGTGGTGGCGCAGATGCTCGCGCATCGGCAGGAAGACGACAGTGATTGCTACAGTTTTTCCTGTAACCCGGAAGTGACTCTGGATCTGATGCCGCTGCTCAAGGCGCGCCGGGATGCCGGCGAGACCATCATCTCCGTGGGGCAGGTGCACCGGGACCTGCCCTTTATGGAAAACGATGCCCGGGTGGATGACTGGCTGGCTGAGATGGATATCCTGCTGGACGATCCCCAGGGGCATACGCGGCTGTTCAGCACCCCGAACATGCCGGTAAATATTCAGGACCACTTTGTCGGCTTGCATGCCAGCACCCTGATCAAGGACGGCGGTACGTTGCAGATCGGTATCGGCGCCCTGGGAGATGCGCTGGTACATCATTTGCGTCTGCGCGAGCAGGATAACGATCTCTATCAGTCCCTGCTTAATGCCTGGTCGCTACCGAAAAGCCACCAGGAACTGGTCGATAGCGAGGGGGGCACCGGGTCTTTCCGTGAGGGGCTGTACGGATGCAGCGAGATGATGACTCATGGTCTGCTGACGCTGATTGATGATGGCATTATCCGCCGCCCGGTGTATGACTGGGCACCGCTGCAGCAGCTGGAAATGCATAACCCGGCCAAGCCCGGTCTGGCCCTGCTGGATGCTCTGCGTGAGCAGGATGCCATTCGCCGTCGTCTTAATCATGACCACTTGCGTCAGCTGAAACGCTTCGGAATTTTCCGTCACGATGTTGAAAAGCACGGTGATGAACTGGTGCTGCCCAATGATATCCGCGTGGCCAACGACCTTGATGACCGCGCTACCCGGGAGGCTCTCAAGGCGGTATTCGGCGAAGAGCTGGCCGGTGGCGTGGTCATGCATGGTGGCTTCTTCCTGGGGCCCCAGGCGTTCTATGCACGCCTTCGTGAGATGGATGCGGCGAGCCGGGCTGCCATCAACATGACCCACATCAGCTTCATCAATCATCTTTACGGTGATGAAACCCTCAAGCGCTTGCAGCGCCAGGATGCCCGTTTTGTGAATACCGCTTTCACTGTGACTCTTCTTGGGGCGGCAGTGGCCGACCAGGTGGAAGATGGTCGGGTACTCAGTGGGGTAGGCGGGCAGTACAACTTTGTCAGCCAGGCCCATGAACTGGAAGGGGCCCGTTCCATCCTGATGGTTCGTGCCTGGCGTGAACGCGCCGGCGAGGCCATGAGCAATGTGCTGTTCCGCTATGGTCACAACACCATCCCTCGCCATTTGCGCGATGTGGTAGTCACCGAATACGGGGTGGCAGATCTGCGCGGCAAGACCGATGAGGAAGTGGTGATGGCCATGCTCAATGTGGCCGACAGTCGTTTCCAGATCGAACTGATGGAAGAAGCCCAGGCCGCCGGCAAGCTGCGTAAGGATTACCAGATCCCGGAATCTTATCGGCGTAACAATCCGGAGCATCTTCACGAGATCGCTGAACGGCATGGTGACAAGGCGTTCCCCACTTTCCCGTTGGGGTCAGATTTCAATGACGTGGAGCAACGGCTGCTCAAGGGGCTGACCTGGCTTAAGGAAAAAGTCAGCCAGAAGGAATATCTGAAATTGGGTCGAAAGGCGTTGTTCGAGGAGGGAAGCGAAAGCGATTTCGCTGCCGAAATGGAACGCATGGCGCTGGCCGATCCGCACGGAATCCGCGCCCACCTTTACCAGCGGTTGTTGCTGACGGCGCTGGAAGCCACGCGCTGATATTGATGCGGGGGAATCTTCCGCAGGGTGCGATGAGCGACGAGAACCGCACCCCGGGTAATCGTAGGAGCGGCGCTCGAGCCGCGAATGGAGTTAAGGTGTGGAATCAACCTTCTTAAGCCTATTCGCGGCTCGAGCGCCGCTCCTACAGAAAAGCATTCTCTCCGTGTTCTCTGTGACCTCTGTGGTAAAAGCGGATTTTGAAAGCGCCTGATCAGGCGCTTTTCCTTTCCTCTACCTGATCGGCTTTTTTGGAACGTGTTTTGGCGGGGTTGCTGGACAGTGCTCGCCAGAACGGAATGCGGCGGGTGACCGCCACCATTTCGTCGACGCTGTCGCTGATGCCGGAGAGGCGATCCACGGTATCCCTCAGGCCCACCAGTTCGTCCACATGTTCGGACATCTTGAACACCACCATGTAAAACTCCAGCAGGGCGCGCAGTACCGATGCCAGTACCAGAAACGTCAGTGGTGCGGCGAAGAAAAAGTAGAACAGCCCACGCCAGGTTGAAGCCATAAAGGCTTCCACGCAGACGTAGACCAGACCGCAGGCAATGGCTACCAGAGCGATCCCGTAGACGCCGGGCAGCACCTGAATGATCATGTATTTGTCGAACTTGAAGTTGAACAGCTCGCGCCAGTACTGCACAACCCAGAAGAGTCCGCGGCGCATACGGTCACCGAATTTTTCCGTTTGTTTTTCCGGTGTTATGTGCTGATTATTCTCTACCATTTTGCGTACTGCTCCTCGACAAAACCGTATTGCCCGTCAATGGTCAGGGTGCGTCCGTCCTTGAGTCGGAGCTCGCCATCGAAGCGGCCAAACAGCTGATTGAAATTGCTGGCAAACAGGCCCAGGTTCATCCGTTCGCGATGATTGCCATTGGGGGTGAAGCGAAGCGATACCTGCCCGCACTGACTGCGCAGGGTCCAGGGTTGCATCAGATCATCCCGGTTGTATTCAAAGATCACACCGCCGGTGGGGATCAGCTGATCGTCCACCCACAGGCAGTTTTCTGAAAATGTGGTTTCGTTGACGCCGCAGGACAGATTCAATCCCACCCGTGTGCTGCCGATCAGGGCGGACAGGCACGCCCAGTTCCAGAATGTTTCGCGGCGCATATAGCCGGCGGAAAAATCGTGGTGGCCGCTGGCGCCCAGCTCGGCCAGATCCTGGTGATTGCCGTCCTGCTGCAGGGTGCCGGTGACAGTGCGACCGGCGACTTTATTGGCGTACACCCAGCCATTGACGCCGGTGCGGGTACACAAGGACATGGGCTGATACTCCGGGCCCTCGTCCATCTGTACATTCAGCGACAGGTCCTTCAGGTCCACCCGCAGGGTTTTGCTCAGGGCGCCGTCCTGCTCCTGGTAGCCCAGGCGGATATCCACGCCGCGGCGCTGAAAGTGGCTTTCACCATGCCTTGGTGACGTGGACATGTTCAGTTCCCGGCCCAACGGCGAGCGCCAAGTATATTCTCGTAAGCGCCCGGTGCGGGGCTCAAAGATGTAAAAAAACGCCATCCCCAGGTAGGCGGTATGGGCCAGGGCACAGCCGGCCAGCAGCTCCTGGCTGATAACGCCGAAATACTGGAACTGCTTATAATGAAAATGCCGGGCAAAACGTGGCGCGGGCTGACCCATGGGGGTGCGGTAATCCGCCTCGCGACCGTTGATGGTGGCGACGGTCTCGGGAAAGACGCCAAGGGCGACCTGGCCCTGGTTGTCTACCAGTGCCAGGGGTTGAGGCTGAAAGTTCATGTGTTTGGCCAGCTGACAGGAACAATAAAACCCGGTGTATCACGATGGCGTTGGGTCACCATGAGGGGGCGTTGACGGGTTTCAACATAGTCAATCAGGGTGGGGGTAGCAATCAAAGTGGTACTTTTGTCCGACATGAACGGACAGGGCCAGTAAGGCCGCTCAACAATTGACCATTCGCCGTCATCCAGGGCGTCGCTGGGTAGCCACCAGCCCCTTTCATGGCCCGGGTGGGGTTGCTGGCCCGAGGTGGGGGTGTGCTGCCGGTAGAACAGCCGTCCCCGGCTCAGCAAGGCGGTGCCATCCGGCTGCCAACCTTGCTCGGCAAGCTGGGTGCGCACTTCCGGCATGGAGGAACGCGGCAGCTGCTGGTCGAACAGATGGCGGGCCTTGCGGTCCAGGGTGTCGTGGCTGTTGGGGCCAAACCAGGCCTGCTCTGTGCCCAGGTAAAATTTCAGGGCCAGCTCCCAGTGCCACAGCTTTCCGTCCAGGTGATCGCGGACCAGCAGGTCCAGCTCCCCCAGTGTGCGGCCCTGGTGGCGAAAGGGCAGATTACTGGCAATTCGCTCCAGATTGTTGCTGGCATCTACCATCGCGGATACCCATTGCTCGAACATCAGCCCCAGTCGTCTTGCTGGCGTGTGTGCCTGCAGACGCAGTGAGGCCCGTTCCGGCAACCCCGGGTCGAGTTGGTATTCGCGTTTTAGCAGTTCGCCGGCATCCCGGCAGGGAGAAGGGCAGGGCAGGAGGGATGGGGCCTCCACCAGCCAGCGCAGCAGGCCAGCTGGTGTATGTAAGAACCTGTTCATAATCTATACGCAACCGCGTTGCTGCTAAAAATGGCCCCAGGCAAGGCATGAACCGCAGGGCCTGACGGGTCAAGTTCAAGGTTCATAACACAGCATGGGGCCATTTTTAGCGGCAACCCGAAGGGCCGGGCCCCTTTTTCCGCCAGGCCGTGATTGCGCTTGTTTATGTAGAGTGACTACACGGCACAACCGCAATCACGACCTGACGAAAAAATTGACTCCGGCGCGGCTGCGTATAGATTTTGAACAGGTTCTCCGGCTGTGGTCATGCTGAAGTGGATAGAATCTCGCGTTTGTTTAATGCCGTTTTTACCTCATCAGCCCAGTGAAGCCAGGCCTGTTGATCGAGAATACCCCGGCGCAGGGTCAGATAGGTAAACAGATCCTTTTCACGGCCCTGTTCATCCAGTTTCCTGGCCAGTGCCTCGAAGGTATGCAGACGCTCACGACGCAGATCCGCCTGGTCATCCAGCTCGCGCAGGATCGACGACGAATCCGACAGGGCACCGCCTGCAATTTTTACCATAAAGGCGTCGCGGATGCGCGGTGGGGCTGCGGGTTTTCGAAGCCATCGAATCAACTCGTCGCGGCCTTCTTCCGTGATCCGGTACAATTTTTTGTCCGGTTTGCCATCCTGGGGGATATGGCGAAATTTCACCATATGCTGGTCATTGAGTTTTCCCAGCTCCAGGTAAATTTGCTGATGGGTGGCGTTCCATACCAGCCCAATGCTGTTAGCAAATTCGCGAGCGAGGTCGTAACCGCTGGCTTCCTGATCTTGAAGCAGGACAAGTATGGCATGGCGCAAAGACACGGCTCACTCCTCGTTTTATTATGTGACGTAATACTTTTTTGATAGTAGAGAGCCGTGTTATTGCTGCGCAATCCGTTGAATAAGTAGTTTTGTAAAAACTTGGTGAACTTACACCACAGCCAAAGTGCAATGTAAGTAATTGTTATCAAAAGGGATGCACTCTGTAGGCCGAGCAGGCCATAAAGGAAAAGATTGTTTCAGTCAGGCTTACAAGATTTGGAGCACAGGGAGTAGTCCAAAATCCTGTCAGCAATGACAGGATTTTGGACGTTGCCGGTCAGGCGGAACGGGGGGGAAGCGGGATCAGCTGGCTTGCCTGAAACTCCGCGGAGGCCTTGAGCTGTTCTGCGTTTAGTTTGGGGACCAGGCTGTTGATCAGACTGCGTGATGCCTTGCGGGTGGTTTCCACACCCATGCTGGCTAACTTGCGCAGTACCGGGCCGAATTGCAGTAAGGCCATGGGCCGCTCGAAATACCATTCGATGGCCTGATCGGTCAGTGCCAGCAGGTAGCGCACCAGCTCTTGTCGCGCCTTTTCGGGATTTTCCTCGCACAGGCCGGGCAGGCTTTTCCCCAGGGCAGCCATTTCCTCATCCACCGGGAACGCCACGTACCAGAAATTCTCGCCGGGAGCGGGCTGACGAACCAGATCCATGTAGTCGGCGGCAGCGCGATTCTGCTGCAGATCCAGTTTTTTGGCGCTGCGGCTGACCACCAGGTAGGTGGTCTTGCTGATGGTCTGGGTGGTCATGCGGACCACTTTCATCATGGCCGGGGATAACTGGGCTGCCTCGGCGGCCCGGGTCAGAAAGGCGTTGAGGGCCTCGTCGATGAAGATGCCCATGATCGCTTCGATCTCCTTGGGCTCTGGCCGGGAGGCGTCACCCTGCATGCGACGGATAAAGCCGTCGGTTTTCTCATGCAGGATATCGCTGGAGCGGAAGGCAACGTGAGGTATTGTCATTATTCGGGTCCTGAAGCGAGGGATGAAGGAATCATACCCAGCCTGGCCGCGGGCTCAAATGACCGAAAATGGCGTGGCCTGACTATTCCTGATGGCACGACTCAGCTATTTCTTTTTGTGTTCCAATGGAAGATGATTCGCGCCCTGCGGGGTAGGCTAGGAGAAATCATGTTAGGCGTCGTCAATGCGGATGCGGAGCGGGTAAAACAGTGGCTCCAGCAAGCGAATATTCGGCATTACATCTGTGAGCACTGCCATGGGTTGCACCTGTCCGAGTTGCAGGAGCGCGAAGGGGTGGTGGATGCCCGTGTGTTCGTGGAAGAGGATGGCATCCTGCTGACCACCGAGCTGGAATTGCGCCCGTCGGCCCTGTTTGCCGTGCAGGCGGAGCTGACCCGGCTGAACATGGCGTATCCGTCCATCAAGCTGTTCCTGGATGTGAGCGACGATTCTCTGCCCCGGCTGGTTGCCTGCGACCTGCTGCTGGGCCGTCACGGCGTTTCCTTCGAGCAGTTCATCTACTTTGTCCAGGCCACCGTGGATGCCACGGTGCAATTGCTGGATGAAGGCCAGGAGTTTAACTGGCTGATCTGGCCGGACGAGATGGATAGTGGTGCCGGCGAGGCACTGCATTAATCGGGAGCACCAGCGTGCAAGACAATGTGGATTCACTGGGTGGCGTCGGCGGCGATCGCCTGGACGGACTTATCGACGGGTTGGTCCAGCATGGCTATGCCATTTCTCCCGGTTATTTCCCCTTGTCACTGGTGCGAGCCCTGCGCGAGGAGGCGCAGCATCGTGACCGGCAGGGTGAGTTTCAGCTGGCCGGTATTGGTCGGCGCCAGGTGCACCAGAAAGATACCCGGGTCCGCAGTGATCGGACCTGCTGGCTGAGGGGAGAAACCCTGGCCCAATGTCAGTTGCTGGAAGGTCTGGAAAGCTTGCGGGTGGCGGTGAACCGGTCTCTGTTCATGGGGCTGTTCGAGCTGGAATCCCACTTTGCCATTTACGGGCCCGGTGATTATTACCAGCGTCATCTGGATGCCTTCAATGGCAATAACGGACGCCTGTTGTCCGTGGTGTTGTATCTGAACGAAGGCTGGCAGAGCCAGTGGGACGGGCGCCTGCGGCTGTGGCCGGAGCCTGATGCCCAGGGCGTGGCCAGCGAAGTGGAACCCCGTGCTGGCACTCTGGTGGCTTTCCTCAGCGAGAAAATTCCCCACGAAGTCTTGGCAGCCACCCGGGAACGCTACAGTATTGCCGGATGGTTTCGCTGCAACAACACCACCGCCGACTGGCTCGATCCACCGCGCTGATACTTGCCCTGCTGCTGGGGCAGAGCGGCGCGTGGGCGACGGTCTGTGCCAACCCCGGTCGCGATGGCCAGGGCGGCAATGATGCCCTTATCAACAGCTATTTCACCGGCCGGGACACCCAGACCCTCTCCCCGGGCACCCGTACCTTTTCACTGACTCGCCAACGCGGCCACATTCCCCTGCATGCCGGTGACCTGGCTCTGTTACTGCAAGTGCAGAGTGCTTCCATGAACACTGCCAACCGTACCGGTTATGGCCAGCTTCAGGGCCATGGCCTGATGGCCGAGTGGGTGCGGGTGGATCGTGTGGAGGGAGAACAGGTGTGGATTCAGGGCGATGGTGCCGGTGGTGGCCTGATACACAGCTATGTGAATGCACCGGCCAGCGGCGAGCAAGGTCGCCGTCGTTGGCAGCTGGTGCGGGTACCTCAGTACGAGCATTTCTCCTTGCAGCAGGATACCCGGGCGCTGCCCTGGGATGGTTACACCGGTGGTGTGCTGGCGGTGGATGTGCGCCGCAAGGTAACCCTGAATGGGCAACGGTTGTCGGTGGCGGGTGCCGGTTTCCGCGGTGGCCCGGCCTTGTCCTTGCAGGGAGCGCTGGGGCGGCCGGCAGATTGGCGCTATCCGGCGCCGTCGGTTCAGGATCGGCAAGCCGGTTACGGCCATCACGCCAGCAAAGGGGAGGGCGTTGCCGGTACACCGGTGTTGCTGCTGGATACCGGTACGGGTTATCCCGGCGGCGACATGGGGCGCGGTGCCCCCGCCAATGCCGGCGGCGGGGGTAATGGCCTGGATTTATCTCACCAGCAGCTGGGTAACGGTGGCGGTGGTGGCAACGGGGCGCCTGGTGGCCACGGACTGCCGGCGGAAGGCGGTGGCCGGGGTGGCCATCCCGCTCCCCGGGTGTTGGTGCTGGGGGGTGGCGGCGGTGCCGCCGCCAGACGCCAGGGTGATGGCGGCCAGGGCGGTAACGGCGGTGGGCTACTGCTGGTCAGGGCCGCCGGCCTGCAGGGTCAGGGAGCCCTGGATTTGCGCGGTCTGGCAGGCAGCGCTGCTGCCGATGTGGGCGGGGGTGGTGGTAGTGGCGGCACCCTGTGGCTGGATCTCCCGGTCACCGATTCGCTGGCCGTCACCATCAAGCATGCGGGGGGTGCCGGGGCCAAAGACGGTGGCCTGGGTGGCGATGGTCAGTTGCTGGCCCGGGGCGAGCGCGGCTGGCCGGGCTTTCATTCCCTGTCGGTGGCGGGTGCCGAGGCAGGATTTCGTTGTCGCCCCGCCGGTCACTGGCTTACCGGCGTGTTGTTCGAGGATAACGGGGCAGGCGGCGGGCAGGCGTTCAATCAGCGTCGCGAGGGTGGCGAGGCGCCCTTGCCCGGCCTGACGCTGACCTTGCGGGACCCGGCCAGCGATTGGCAAAAGACCACCACCTCCGGTGCGTCCGGGGCCTTCCAGTTCCGCTTGTCGGAAGCGCAGAGTCGTGGCCAGGCATTGTGGTTGTCACTGTCGTTGCCGACAGGGAAGAGGTTGCCGCAGTTGCCTTCACTTAACGGCAAGCCGGGTCAGCGTAAAGACAGCCAGATTCGCTGGCAGGTGACTGCCAGCGCCGATCGCCATTCCGGGCCGTTGCCGCTGGGCCTGATCGCGGAACCGGGCTGGCAGGCGCCTGACGACACGGTACTGGCACCGGGCAGTACCGCAGTGCTGGCCTTTGAATACCGGGCGCCGGTGACCGGGCAGGTACAATTCCACAGTGATCACTCGGCGGTGCGTGGTCTGTTGATGGACCGGGCCTGTTCCGGGGATAGCGAGCAATGGCAGAGCGGGCAGAACGCCGGCTGGTCGGTGACCGCCGGCGAGCGGTTGTGCGTGCGGGTGCCGGTGCGTTTTGACGGCAAGGCAACCCGCATCCCGGTGACGGCCACCACCCTGCCGCAACAGGCGCCGGCCGGCTTTGTAATGATGCCCCAGCAGACCTCGGTAAAAATCCTTCCCGGGTCTTGAAAGTATTTCCTCTATCCCCATTTATTTCACTGTGACAACCCGGCCGGTTGGAACCTTGCTGACATCGTGGATGGCAGCGGTTCCGTGTCACGCACAATTCTGTAAACCTTTTTTCAGTGGATGCCGAAAGAACCTGTTCACGATCTATACGCAGCCGCGCCGGAGTTCATTTTGTTGCCAGGTCGTGTTTGCGAGTGTGCTGTGTAGTTGCTCTACATAAACATGAGCAAGCGCGGGCTGGCGGCAAAAGGGGCCCGGCCCTTCGGGTTGCCGCTAAAAATGGCCCCATGCTGTGTTATGAACCTTGAACTTGACCCGTCAGGCCCTGCGGTTCATGCCTTGCCTGGGGCCATTTTTAGCGGCAACGCGGTTGCGTATAGATCGTGAACAGGTTCTGTGGGTCTGCTGAAGAGTATGGAGATATGTGTGATGAATACCGGATTTTCCCTTGCCCCCCTGTTTCGCCATTCCGTGGGCTTTGATCGCTTTGATGAATTGCTCGATGCCGCCCTGCGTGCGGACCAGTCCAACGGTTACCCGCCTTACGACATTATCCGCGAAAGCGATGGTCGTTACCGTATCGTGATGGCGGTGGCCGGTTTTGGTCGCGATGATATCGAGATCACGGTCCAGGAAAATGAGCTGCGCATTCGCGGTAATCTGGCGCCGCAGAATGACGGTGAGCGTACCTGGTTGCATCAGGGTATCGCCCGGCGAGCATTCGAACGTACCTTCAAGCTGGCGGATCACGTGGAAGTGGACGGCGCCGGCCTTACCGATGGCCTGCTCACGGTGACATTGAACCGTGTGGTTCCCGAGGAAAAGAAGCCCCGGATAATCCCCGTTGAAGGTGAACAATCGCCAACAAATCGTAATTAAATCGCTGCACTTTGTGACGCGTTTTCTGTGACATAGTTAAGGGGCCGATAAGGCCCCTTTTTGCTAGTTTGGGAGTGATGCGTAGCGGCATCGACCCGATATAACCAAAGGGTCTTAAGCGGAGACTGATCATGCTCACCGGATCAGTGCAGAGTCGCTGTTATCCAGGCCAGGAGGGCCGGAACTCTGCAAACCCAACCCCATTGTCAGCCACAGGGAGCGGCATGCAATGAAACGTCTGTATTACTTCGCCAAATCACTGACCTCTGTTCAGGGGATAACCACGGATCTGCGCCAGGCGGGTATCGGTGAAAACCGCCTGCATGTGATGGGCAATGACAGCTCGGCCATGGCCCAGGCCCATGTGCATACAGCTACCCCCTGGGAAGAAACCGATATCATGCATTCCGGCTTTGTGGGCGCGCTGGGCGGCATGGCTGCGGGTCTGGTGGTCGGCTTTATGCTGGCCGGTGCAGACCCTTGGGGTATGCAGCTGGACACCGGCGCGATCATCGGCGTGACCCTGTTCGGTACCTGTTTCGGGGCCTGGCTGGGAGGCCTGCGCGGGGTGTCGTCCCGCAGCCATCACCTGACGCCCTATCTGGACCGGGTGGAGCAGGGTGACTATCTGATGATGGTGGATGCCGATGATGAGGTGCAGGCCAGCAAGGTGGAAAAGGTCATGCAAGGGCATCGCCACGAAGCGGAAGAAGCCGGACGCGAGGAGCACTTCAGTCCGTTTGATTGAGACCCTCGTTGGAGCCTTGCTTGTAAGGCGAAGGGGTTAGTCACGCAATGCGCCTTGCAAGCAAGGCTCCAACGGGGCTGGTAATGCTGACGCCCGGTTTCAGGCGTCCATCCAATACGCTGCCACGTCCAGCATGCGGTGGCTGAACCCCCACTCGTTGTCGTACCAGGCCAGCAGTTTCAGCTGTTGGCCCAGTAATCGGCTGTGGTTGGTATCCACCACGCAGGAGTAGGGCAGGTGGTTGAAGTCGCTGGAGACCAGCGGCAGGTGGTTCACTGCCAGCACCCCCTGCAGATCGCCATGGGCAGCATTGCTAAGAGCCTCATGGACCTGTTCCAGGGATTCCACCTGCTCCAGGGTGACGGTTAAATCCACCAGTGACACATTCAGGGTGGGCACCCGCACCGCCAGGCCATCCAGTCGTCCTTGCAGATGGGGCAGTACCAGCCCCACGGCTTTCGCGGCGCCGGTGCTGGTGGGGATCATGTTCACCGCTGCCGCCCGGGCGCGCAGCAAATCCCCGTGGGCCTTGTCCACCAGGTTCTGGTCGTTGGTATAGCTGTGGATGGTGGTCATCAGGCCCTGGCGAACCGTAAAGGCCTGATCCAGCACTGCCACCATGGGCGCCAGGCAGTTGGTGGTGCAGGAGGCGTTGGAGACAATCTGCTGCTCGCTACTCAGTACGGCATGATTGACGCCATAGACTACAGTGGCATCGGCGTCGTTCACCGGGTAGCTGGCCAGAACCCGGGTGGCGCCGGCTTCAAGGTGACCGTTCAAGGCATCCCGGGTCTTGTACTTGCCTGCGCATTCGATCACCAGGTCCGGTGCCAGCGATGTCCAGGGCAGGTCTTCCAGCCGGCTTTCGGCGAAACAGGGAATCCGGTGGCCATTGATTTCCAGGTGGTTGCCGTCGTAATGCACGGAGTGTGGCCAGCGGCCGTGGGTGCTGTCGAAGGCCAGCAAGTGGGCGAGCACATCAAAATCTGCCAGATCGTTAATGGCAACCAGTTCGAAGCGGTCGCCGGCGGGATGTTCACTGATCGCCCGGACAATACAGCGACCGATGCGGCCAAAGCCGTTGATGGCAATACGAATCTTCTTGCTGCTTGTCACGGTACACTCTCCGTCCACCATAGACTTTCAGTGTAGACCCGGGCTGTCATCACGGCCAGCCTGATCAAGCTTTAGGCAGATGGACTGGGCCTATCTTGCAATGGCCGGTCGCTTTGGCCACAATGCGCCCTCGCTCTGCAGCCTTGGCCGCAGGCGCGTTATGGTCGACCCGTCGGTCCCCCCGCAACGACAGACTGTGAACTCCGCCAGGCCCGGAAGGGAGCAACGGTAGCAGTGGACTCGTGTGCCGGGGTGTGGCTGGCGGGAAGACCTCCAAATTCTGCTACACGCCGCACGCCTTCACGCAACACGCTTCCGCACTGTCCTCCCCCGGTGAACTTCGATAGCATAAGGCCCTTCCCAAGCCGTTATTGTTGGTGGCCACGATTGCCGCTGGAGTGCTATGAGTTATCAGGTTCTTGCCCGTAAATATCGTCCCCGCACCTTTGATGAGCTGGTGGGGCAGGAGCACGTCTCCAGGGCCCTGATGCATGCGCTGGATCAGGATCGCCTGCACCATGCCTATCTGTTCACCGGCACCCGCGGGGTGGGCAAGACCACCATCGCGCGCATCCTGTCCCGTTGCCTGAATTGCGAACAGGGTGTCAGTGCCCGTCCCTGTGGGGTCTGCCCCACCTGTGTGGAAATCGGCGAAGGCCGCTTCGTGGACCTGATCGAAGTGGATGCGGCCAGCCGTACCAAGGTGGAAGATACCCGCGAGCTGCTCGACAACGTGCAGTACGCGCCGACCCGGGGCCGCTACAAGGTCTACCTCATCGATGAGGTGCACATGCTGTCGGCGCATTCCTTCAATGCGCTGCTCAAGACCCTGGAAGAACCACCGCCCCATGTGAAATTCCTGCTGGCCACCACCGATCCGCAGAAGCTGCCGGTGACGGTGCTGTCCCGCTGTCTGCAGTTCAGCCTCAAGGCGTTGCCGGCGGAGCAGATCGCCGGCCATCTTCAGGCCCTGCTGGACAAGGAAATGATCCGCTACGAGGCGCCGGCCCTGCTGGCCCTGGGCAAGGCGGCTCAGGGCTCCATGCGCGATGCGCTCAGCCTGACCGACCAGGCCATTGCCTTTGGCAGCGAGCAGCTCAGCAGCGAGGCGGTGAACGCCATGCTGGGTACCGTGGATCGCAACCATGTACTGACCCTGCTGGTGGCGCTGGCGGAGCAGGAACCGGCCGGGGTGCTGCAGGCGCTGGCCACTGTCAGCGAGCATTGTCCCGGGGAACTGGCGCTGCTGGACGAGTTGATCAGTCAGCTCCACCAGCTGGCAGTCTGTCAGGCCGTACCGGGCAGCCATGACGAGACCATTACCCAGTTGGCGGCGGCGCTAAGCGCTGAACAGGTTCAGCTGTATTACGATGTGGCCGTGCGTGGTCGCCGGGATCTTCAGGATGCCCCTGACAGCCGCGCGGCGCTGGAAATGCTGTTGCTGCGCATGGTGCTGTTTACCCCCAAAGGGGTCTTGCCGACTCGGGGGGAACACGCCGGCGTAAAAAAGCCTGAAGCAGCGGCGCCGTCAGCAGAAGCTGGCGGCAAACCGGATTTGCGAGCCCTGCTGGATCGGCCCGCTGCTGCCCCGACGCCGCCCACGCCACCCACCGCCCAGCCCGCTGCCAGTCCGGTCGTGGAATCGGTGTCTCAAGGTGGCGCCACATCCGCCGCCCTGGCCCAGGTGGAAAGCCCGACTCCTGAGCCACGCGAGCAGGCTGCGCCGGAGCCCGTTCAAGCGGAGCCCGAGCCGCCCCAGCCTGAACCTGAGTCCACACCGGAGCCAGTGCCGGAAGCTGTTGCAGAGCGACCGACGCAGGACGCGGTAGAAGAGCCGCCGCTGGCGCCGCTGCAGGAACCGACCAGCGAATCTGAGGTGGCCACCTGGTGGGCCGCCCTGCTGCTGCGTCTGGACCTGGACGGCACGGTACGCAATATCGCTCGCAATGCGGTGTTGGTGAGCCGGGAAGACACGGTCTGGACCTTGCGTATCAGCACCGGACACGAGGTGCTGGTCAACCGGGAACGTCTGGATGAGTTGAGTGGCGCACTGGAAAATTATTTCCAGCGGCGCATCCAGATCCAGGTGGATTACGAACGCCGGGCCGGCGATACCCCGGAGGCCATGGCCGAAGCCCGGCGTCAGGAACTGCTGGTCGATGCCACCCGAACCCTGCATGAGGATCCGGTTGTACAGCAGCTGGTCAGCACCTTTGATGGCCGGCTGGACGAAGGCAGCGTAACGCCAAAAGAAACAGTGGAATAACTCCCGGTCAGACCGGGTGGAGACAATGATGGATTTCGATATCAACTCTCTCATGCAGCAGGCCCAGGCCATGCAGGAGAAGATGAAAAAAATGCAGGACGAGGCCGCCAATGCGGAAGTTACCGGCGAGTCCGGTGCCGGCTTGGTCAAGGTGACCATGAATGGTCGTCACGACGTCAAGGGCGTGGACATTGATGCTTCCCTGATGAGCGAAGACAAGGAGCTGCTGGAAGACCTGCTGGCCGCTGCCGTTAACGATGCCGTGCGTCGGGTGGAAAAGCAGCAGCAGGACAGCATGCAGAATATGGCCGGTGGTTTTCCCTTTCCGCCAGGCTTCAAGCCGTAAGGGGCATTGCCTGTGAAGCATGCACCGCTGGTTGACCAGTTGATCCACGCCTTTACCTGCCTGCCCGGTGTCGGGCCCCGCTCCGCCCAGCGCATGGCCTATTCCCTGCTGGACCGTGGTCGGGAAGAGGGGCGCCGTCTGGGCAATGCCCTGCATGCGGCCATGGATGGTGTGCAACACTGTCAGCGCTGCCGCAATTACGCGGAAGAAGAACTCTGCCCTGTGTGCAGCGATGCCCGCCGGGATTCCACCCTGGTCTGTATCGTCGCCACGCCGGCGGATGTGCTGGCCTTCGAGCAGTCCGGCGAATACCGCGGTCAGTACTTCGTACTGATGGGCGAATTGTCGCCCCTGGATGGCATCGGTCCCCGGGAACTGGGGCTGGATGTGCTCGAGCAGCGTTTGAAGCAAGGCGAGATCAACGAATTGATTCTGGCGACCGGCACCACCGTGGAAGGCGAAGCCACCGCCCACTATGTGCTGGATCTGGCCCAGGAGGCCGGCATCACTGTCAGCCGTATCGCCCAGGGCGTGCCCATGGGGGGCGACCTGGAGTTCGTTGATGGTGCTACGCTGGCCCAGGCGCTCAGAGGCCGCCGACCTTTCGAAAGCTGAAGGCTTCGAGCTAGGCTCGAATGGATAGGGAAAGGGTGGAAAACTCCCGGGGGCCCGCCATTTCCAAGAAGCCGCTTCTAGGAACGGAGCGTAGCGAATAACGCATGCTTGCCTCCAAGGGAGATCTGCGACATGCGAACCGAGCGTCAGCGAGATAATGAGCAGATTCCGGTTAATGTTGAATAATGCGGCGCCCATTAGGCCAACAAAGTGGCTCTCCTGCCAAAAGAATCCCCACTCTTCCTGCTCCAAGCCACACAAACCTTTCTCCTGTATAGCCTTCCTCACACACACTCTGCTAAGGTCAAAACCAAGCAAGCGCTAGGTTAGCTAATAAAAGGAGGCCCTGTGAGCGCGTTGGATTATTTCAATGAAACCCACCAGATGGTGCGCGAGACCGTTCGCAAATTCGTGGAAAGGGAAATCCTGCCCCATGTAGATGACTGGGAAGAAGCCGGTGAATTCCCCCGCGAGCTGTACAACAAGGCCGCTGATGCCGGCATCCTGAGCATCAATGCCCCGGAAGAATTCGGCGGTACCGGCGAAGATGTGTTCATGAAGATTGCCGCCTGCGAGGAGCTGGTGCGGTGTTCGTCCGGTGGCCTGTGCGCCAGCCTGGGCTCCCTGGATATTGGTCTGCCGCCGATCTGGAAGTGGGGCAGCGATGCCATGAAGCAGAAGGTGGTGCCGGAGGTAATCGGTGGGCAGAAGATCTCCGCCCTGGCCATTACCGAGCCCAATGGCGGTTCCGATGTGGCCAACCTGCGCACTCGCGCGGTGCGTGATGGCGATCACTATGTGGTAAACGGCGCCAAAACCTTCATCACCAGCGGCGTGCGTGCAGATTATTATACCGTGGCAGTGCGCACCGGCGACAAGGGCTACGGCGGTATCAGCCTGTTGCTGGTTGAGAAGGGCACCCCGGGCTTCTCCGTGGGCCGCAAGCTGAAGAAGATGGGCTGGTGGGCGTCCGACACCGCTGAGCTGTTTTTCGAGGATTGCCGTGTGCCGGCGGAAAACCTGATCGGCCCGGAAAATGGCGGCTTCTACTGCATCATGAGTAACTTCCAGATGGAGCGCCTGGTGCTGGCGGTCACCGCCAACAGCACCGCTCAGCTGGCCCTGGATGAAGCCATGAGCTACGTGAAAGAGCGGGAAGCCTTTGGCCGTCCCCTGGCCGGGTTCCAGGTCACTCGTCACAAGCTGGCGGAAATGGCCACTGATGTGAAAGCCAGCACCGAGTTCACCTATCGGGTGGCCGCAAAGATTGCTGCGGGCGAAAACTGTGTGCTGGACGTGTCCATGGCCAAGAACGTGGCTACCCGTTGTGCCGACCGGGTGACCTATGATGCGGTCCAGTTGTTTGGCGGCAGCGGCTATATGCGCGGTACCGTGGTCGAACGCCTGTATCGCGACAACCGCATCCTCTCCATCGGCGGTGGCACCCACGAGATCATGAACGAGGTGATCGCCAAGCAGTTGGGGCTTTGATGAGTTACAAGTTGAAAGTTCCAAGTTGCAACGCGCTTGCCTGTTTCAGGAACTGAAATGCAAGAGGCCGCGCCCAAACTTTGGGCGCGGCCTCTTTGCGTTAACAACGAGACGGACTATCTCGCGTTGTAACTTTCAACTTGAAACTTTCAACTGCTTTCCTAGGTGCACTCCGCCCGTGTCGGATCCATCTTGCAGCGTACCTTGCGCAGCAGGCCGAGCATGTCCGGATCGTAATAGCCTTGCTCGCGCAGTTGGTCGCGGGCTTCCTGCATCATCACTTCGTATTCGCTCTTGTCGGCATCCGGGATCTGCACCCACCAGCGCTTGTCGACCTTTTCGGCCTCCTTGTCCAGCTGCTCGGTGATGCGGTTCAGGTTGTTGTAGAAATACTCGCGGGACTTCTGTGCCATCTCGGCGGGGAAACGGTCTTTCTTGGCAACCAACTGAATGGTTAGCTGGGCCAGCGGGTAGTCGATGATGCCGCCATCCGGGCTCAGTCCCTTGTAGAGTTCCAGCGCATCATAGGCCACCAGTGGAGCGACGATGACATCGACCACGCCGTTGTTGAACTTGGTGGAGAAGTTGGTGATGTCGGATCCCACCGGGGTGGCGCCAACCTGGGAAACCAGAATGGCCTGGGTTTCATCATATTCCAGCACTGCTACACGCTTGCCGGCCGCCTTGGCCAGGGAGTTGACTTCTCGGTCGTTCACGAAGACATAGGCTGCACCGGCCGGGGCCACCCCCATGACTTGATAGGACCCCTGGGAGAGTTTGTCGGCGGTTTGCGGGTGCGCCAGCACTTTCAGGACAACGTTCATGTGTTCCATGGAGGGAATGGCGCCGATGGAATCGATGGTGCCGGCGTACTTGTTGAAGTTACGACCGCGGATACCCGTGATCAGGGCAGCATCACAGACGCCGGCCTTAAGATCTTCAGCAGCAATGGCTTCGTTGGTATGGGGAATCAGCTCCACTTCCAGTCCCCAGCCCAGGGCGGCAGTCTGCCAGTCTTTCATGGCACTCATTACCGGACCCACGTTGCCGACGATATCAAAGACACAGATTTTGCGTTTGATGGATTCGGCCTGGGCGGCCAGCGAAGCGGTGAGGGCAAAGGCCGTAGTGACGGCGATAATCAACTTCTTCATGGATCTATCCTGCTTGTTATTGCTGGTATGAAGGTGTGCAGCATGGTGCCCTTGATACTAGTGGGAATGATGGGGAAATGGAAAAACCCAAGCGCCTGCCCCTGGAGCGATTAGGTCAATTTCCATCAGTTACGGTCAGGGCGACTGGCACGACGGACTTCCCCCGGGGTACGTCCGGTCCAGCTGCGGTAGGCCTTGCTGAAGCTGGCCTGATCACTGTAACCGAGCTGGTCGGCGATCTTTTCCAGTGGCATGTCCGTTTCCAGCAGATAGCGGCTTGCGAAAGTTTCGCGGATGTCATTGCGGATGCCGCTGAAGGCAAAACCGGCCAGACCCAGATGACGCCGTACTGATCGCGGGCTCATGCCCAGTTTCTGAGCCACCCGCTCCAGGGTGCTGTCACGGCCCGGGCCGTTCATGATTTCGTGGCGCACCTTGATGACCACCTTCAGGCTGTTATCGCTCTGGATCTGTTCCCGGGAGCGGGCGGCGGCCAGGTAGGTGGCTACGCTGGCATCGTCATCCTTGGCCTGACGCCCCGATAGCGGCATCAATACCTGGTTATGTGGCCGGTTGAACTTTACCTCTACACCGTCGGCCAGCCGCTGCCAGGCGAGACTGTTGCCGGGGCAGGCAAAATCAAATTCGAACGTGAACGTTCGACAGACCAGTGATGCCAGTGCATGGATGCTGCCCATGTAGATCTTGGCCACCATGGGTTTTAGTTTTTTCAGGTCCCAGTTGTCATGCAGGCGGATGGAAATCAGTTCGCCAGTGCAGTGAATTTCCATATCCATCAGTGGCAGCGATACCCGTAGATACTGCACCACCATGTTCACCAGCTTGCGGTAATCCTGTTGTCGCAACAGCGCAAATCCGAACAGCCCATGACCTTGCAGGTCCAGCTCCTGACCGAAACGAAACGGTGCGGTGTGATCGTTGAGTAGACGGTTGCCGTTGTGTAGCAGATGTTGCACCTGCCGCATGGAAAGATAAGCGTCCGGATTGTCGAGCATATGACCATCTATGCCTGATCCTTCGAGCACTACCGTGCCACTAATTCCGTGTTTTTGTACGAACCGCAAAAAGCGGCGGGCATAACGGACTGAGATGAGAGGAACGTCGAGTGCCATTCCGTCGTTTTTCATTTTTATTATGCCTGATGTAGTTGTTGTTATGCTTGTGATCAAGCTCTCATTAGGCGGGCTGTCTTGCCGATTTTAAATGCTGCTTGCCCTTTTTAACAAAAAAATGGCCGCTTTAACTATTAAGTCGGTCACCTTCCATGGAGATGATGAGCCCCGCTTTTTTGTGCATAAAAATAATCATGGAGCAGAGAAATGCAAAGGGAAAAAAAAGAAACCCTAAAAGCCCGTTATCTCCCCCTTTCCAAAGTATCGGTTCCCGTCATGCGAAGAATGTATGAGATTTACTCCGGGTACTACGAAAATATAAGTCTCGACGTTTTCTGCCGCGACATGGTGGAAAAAAGTGGTGTGATTCTGGTTGAGGAAAAACCGACCAAGCGCGTGGTCGGTTTTTCCACCTTAAAAACCCTGGATATGACCGTGGCTGGCCGCCAGGTAAAAGGGGTGTTTAGCGGTGACACCATCATTGAAGAAAAGTACTGGGGTAGCCGAGCCCTGCAGATAACATTTTTCTTCCGAATGATCCGTGAAAAGTTGCGGCACCCTTTTCGTCCGCTGTTCTGGTTGCTGATATCAAAAGGCTATAAAACCTATTTGTTGATGGCGAATAACTTCCACAATTATTACCCGCATCCAGAAGGTAAAAGTGACGATCTTGCCCCCTTTGTGGATTCCTATTGTGAGCGTTTGTTTGCTGACTATTACTGTGAAGATAAAAAGTTGCTGGATTTCGGCGAGGGTTATACCCATCTGAAATCCAACGTGGCAAAAATTACCGAAGAAATGCGACAGGAAAACGAAAAAATTCAGTTTTTCGAAATACGGAATCCTACCTGGAACCGGGGAACCGAATTGCCTTGTATAGGGGAGATTAATCTTTCCCTGCTGGTGAGTTACCCGTTTTCCCTGTGGCGTAAACAACGAAGAAAAACAAAAACACAAGTTGCAGCTGTGGCCTGCGAATAACACCGGGGTAACCATGTTTGGACATCGTTTGCTCAAAATGGCCGCCTGGCCGGGGGAGCGGCGCTTTGCCGCCGGGCGGGCACATCTGGAAAGCGTACAAAGGCAAAAACTGGCGCTGTTGCTGCGCAAGGTGGCAGCCTGTGAGGCCGGGCAGCGCCAGGGGGTAGCGGCACACTGGCAATGGGAAACCTTTGCCGAGCAGGTGCCGGTAAGTGACTACGACCACTGGCGTGACCCGGTCGATCGTGCCCGCGAGTCCGGCGGTAACGCCCTGATCCAGTCTCCAGTGGTTCGCTACCAGCCCACCAGCGGGTCCACCTCGGCGATCAAGTGGATTCCCTATACCCGCCATTTTCTATCGGAGCTGGATAACGCCATCAGCCCCTGGATTGTGGATCTGTATCGTCAGTTCCCCAGGCTCAGACAGGGCCGCCACTACTGGTCCATGTCCTGGGTGCCCACCTCGCTGCGTGACAACATGCGTGAGGATATCAATGACGATATTCAGCTCATGTCCATGGGCAAGCGGCTGTTGGCCGGTGCGACCCAGGCGGTTCCCCAGGATGTGTCTCTGGCGCGTACGTCCGAGGATTCCCTGTTTGCCACGCTGGCCTATCTGATCAGTGATTCCTCCCTGTCGATGATGTCCATCTGGAGCCCCACCTTTGGATTGGGCTTGCTCAAATCCATGGCGATGTGGCGTGAGGAATTGGCAGAGGTGTTGGCAACCGGCTCCTGGGGTAACCGCATGCTGGGCAGCAATACCCAGTCGTGCCCCCGATCCCCCCGAGGGGCCGAACTGCTGCGCCAGTGGGATGGACGGTTGAGTGCGGATTTCTTTATGGCGTTGTGGCCGTCCCTGGCGCTCGTAAGCGCCTGGGATACCGCGGCATCTGGCCCCTGGGCCAGGCAGTTGCATGCCCTGTTGCCGCAGGCGGCGTTCCAGGGCAAGGGGCTGTGGGCGACAGAAGGGGTGGTCACCATTCCCTATCAGGGGCAACACGCGCTGGCCTACCGCAGCCATGTGTATGAATTCCAGGATCCATCCGATGGCACTATCTATGCGCCATGGGAGCTGGAGCAGGGACAGCAGGTGATGCCCTTGCTCAGTACCGGCAGCGGCCTGTTGCGCTATCGGCTGAACGATCTGGTGCGAGTGGATGGTTTGCCTGGGGGAATTCCTGCTCTGACTTTCCTGGGGCGTGCAGGTACCACGGATATGGTTGGTGAAAAGCTGACTGCGGCGGCGCTGGATGCCGCCCTTGCCGAGGTCAGATTGCCGGCAAAAACCCTGCCGGTGTGCACCGTGGCCGTGGAGGATGCCGGTGAGGGTATTCCCGGTTATGTGTTGTTGCTGGAAGGGGAGAGCACGGAAAGTGAGAGAGTGGCAGGCGCTCTCGACGCTGCCCTGCAGCAGCATTTCCATTACCAGCTGGCCCGTAATCTGGAGCAACTGGCACCGCTGCGCTGTGTGATTCACCGGGACATGCGTGAGCGGTATCTGCAGCAATGCCGCGAGCGCGGCATGATCGAAGGCAACATCAAGATGGAGTCCTTGCAGTACTGGCCCGGAGTGTTGCCGCTATGGTTTGGCCACTCGCAGGCATCGGCTCGGGCAGTCGGGGAGGCGGTGCTGTGAATTACCGCATTCGCCAGGCCCGGGAGGAGGACAACGGCGCTATCCTGTCGCTGTTGCAAGGCACGCCTCAGCCCGGTGCTGTCACCCTGAATTTTGAGCGTAACCCGGATTACTTTCGTGGCGCCCGGGTGACTTGTGAAGAACCGGATGTATGGGTGGCCGAGCCCCGCGAGGGTGAGGGCCCGATTGGTGCGGTCTATAACGTGGGTTGGCGCCATGTGTGGGTAAACGGGCAGGCGAGGCCGGTGCGTTACGCCCACGATCTGCGTATTTCGCCACAATGTCGCAACGGCATGATTCTGCATAGGCTGTTTCGCCAATTGCGCAAGCAACTGGGGGACGGTGAGTGGATGCAGACCACGGTGTTGCGCGACAACATGGCGTCCCTGTCCACGGTGGCTAGTGGTCGTGCCGGGCTGCCCACCTACTATCCGTCGGGCACCATTGAAACCAGCATGCTTTATACGCGGGCTCGCCGCCGCAAACTGCCCGACGATGTGGTCATTCGCCAGACCGGTGAGGCAGATCTGGATGCCATTTCCCAGCTGCTGCGCTATCAAGGCTCCCAGAAACAGTTTTTCCCCTACTGGGATGTGTCTCGCGTTCGGGGTGATGCTTATTGCTACGGGCTCAGCCCGCGCAACTTTATCGGTTTGTGGATCGGGGGAGTCCTGAAGGGGTTGATGGGTTTCTGGGATCAACAAGGCATCAAGCAGACTCGGGTGCTGGGCTATGCCCGCGGCATGGGTGTCATGCGCCATCTTTACAACACTCACAGCCTGCTGCGCGGCGGCATGAAATTGCCTGCACCGGGCGGTGTGCTGTCCTACCTGACTCTGCACAGCCTGGTGGTGGAGGACAATCGCCCGGAGCTGCTGCGGCTGTTGCTGGACGATGCCATCAGCCGCTTCCATGGTCACTACGATGCGCTGGTATGTGGCTTTTTTACCCAGGACCCGCTGGCCCGGGTGCCAACGGGTTACCGTCGCAGGTTGTTGCTCAGCGATCATTTTCTGGTGAGCTATGACGGCGATCCGCGAGATCAGCTGGATGGGCGCCTGCCCTATGTGGAGGTCGCCCGCCTGTGAGTGCCAGTGCAACCGACTACATCGGCATGTGGTACCGAGCCCGCGCCCGGCTCGGTATCGATGACCGTATCGAGTTTATTTTCATCAATCCGGGCTCAGGCAAACGCCATACGGTGGCGCTGCGGCACCGGGACCATGATGGCGTAGGCGGGATCGCCGAGTCTCTCAAGCGCATGGGCGTCCGGCAACCGCCCATGCCCCTCAGTCGCCAGACTCGTGCGCCATCTTTCTGGCGTCGCTGGCAGGCTCGACCGGAGCAGCGTCAACCACAGTCGCCCCCGTGGCGTATTTTCACCACCACTGTCGATGAGCAAGCCGACGAGCCCCTGGTGCAATGGCTAACGCCGCTGCAGACCCGTGCGTTACGGCAACGGGCGAAGGCGCAGCAGGTGTCACTCAACAGCCTCTTGCTGAAGGCTCTGCATCTGGCTGTAGCGGATACCCTGATGACCCATGCAAGCCCGATAAGCTGGTGCTTTCCGGTGAACATGCGCGGAGTGGTGCCGATGGGGCGACCAGACATGAATCTGTCCAGCGCATTTTATATGACGGTGGACAGTGACGACTCGCTGACGCACCTGGATCACACCATTCGCAGCTATCTGAAAGCCAATATTCACTGGCGCTATTGGCACCTTGCTCGCATTGGTCGTCTGGTTGGTCAGCGGGGTGTGGACTGGTTATGTGGACGTTTACTCAACGGCGCCCAGCACGGTGGCTCCTTTTCCAATCTGGGTGAGTGGCAGATCGACTTCGTCTCTGGCGGCCTGGCTCCCGACACCGTGTTCGCTTGCTGTGGCCCGGGAAGTCCCACTCATCCGGTTGCCAACGGCATGATGATTGTTAACGGCAGCTTGAGCCTGGCGCTGAAGCTACACCCCTCTCTGGGTGCGTCAGAGGCAGTGGTGCAGGAGTGCCTGCAACGCTGGGTTGATGAGCTGGGTGTGACGGCATGAAACGAATTCTCAGCCTGCGCGCGTTGGTGGCCCTGCTGGCGACCCTGGCCATGGGACTGGCGGTGATGGCGCTGTATCTGGTGCCGCCGGCTACGCCCACCCTGAAAACGGAAGAAACCATACTCGCGCTGGATACCTGGCAAGTGGAATGGAAAGACGTGGTGATCCCGGTGCACAGCCAGGGTCTGGTTCGCGCCCGTCACGAATTGCCCATGAGCCTGGAAGTCTCTGGCCGGGTGCAGGAGGTGTCGCCGCTGCTGGCAGACGGGGGGCGGGTGACTGCTGGGGAGGTATTGCTGAAGCTGGACCCGGAGCCCTTTGCCCTGGACGTAACCGCCCAGCAGAACGCGGTCCACGCGGCGCGCCTGCATCTGGAAGAAACCCGGGCGCGTGCGCGGGTGTCCGGGTCCTCCAAACGGTCTTCCGCCCTGGGCCGTTTCGAGCCACAACTGGACGAAGCCAACAGCCGGCTGGCCTCCGCCCGTGCCGGATTGCGCCAGGCCCAGCGTAACCAGGAACAGACCGAGCTGGTGGCGCCCATCAGCGGGCGGCTCAAAGCCGTTCAGGTGATGGCCGGTCAGCAGATTCAGGCCGGTAGTGTGCTGGCCCGGTTATATCAGGAGGACAGGGTGGAAGTGCGTTTGCCGGTGCGCGATGAATGGCTGGCTCTGCTTGGCATCATGCCCGGCGATGAAACGACCCTGCGGCGGGTCAACGTTACCCTGCGCGGCCGCTTTGCTGGCCGCGATGGCCAGTGGCAGGGTAAGGTGGTGCGGCGTGAGGGCGGCCTGAACAAGAACCGCATGATGCATCTGATTATCCAGGTCACCAATGCGCAAGACGGCCTGCCCCTGGAGCCCGGGGTGCTGGTGCAGGCGGAGCTGCGCGGCGCGCCGACGCGCAACGTGGCGATGCTGCCCCGGGCGGCTCAGGCCGGCGAAAATACGGTTTGGGTGTTGGATAAGCACAAGCGCTTGCGTCGTCAGTCGGTGGCAGTGCTGCATCACGATGACGACTACCTCTACCTGCACGATGGAGTGACAGCGTCGTCCCGGGTAGTACTGGCCGGTGATCTGCAACTGCTGGAAGGCATGCGTATCGATCCCCGCGTTCCTGCCAGTGGGCTGGCGGACCGTTCTGTCACTGAGACAACCCTGTGAATCGCAGCATTGCCTGGTTCGCCCGTAACGGCGCAGTGGCCAACCTGCTGATGATCACCCTGCTGCTGGCAGGATTGATGGCCATCCCCCACACCCGCCAGGAAACCCTGCCCAACGTGCCGCTGGATCGCATCGGCATCTACGTGGCCTGGCCCCAGGCCACGCCGGAAAGCGTGGAAGCCATGGTCTGTACGCCGGTGGAAACCGCCATCGACGATGTGGAAGGCGGTACCGAGCTGATCAGCGAAGCCCGTGAGGGACTCTGTTCGGTGCAACTGGATGTGCTCAAGGGGCATGACACCCGCTCTGTGCTGGAACAGATCCGCACTCGCCTGGAAGGGCTGGACAGCTTGCCTGGCGACGCCGAACGGCCCCGGGTGCAGGAACTCATCGTGCGCAACCGGGTGGTGCGCTTGCTGCTCAGTGGCAGCCTGTCGCGCCAGGATATCTATCAGCTTGCCCACCACGTGCGCCGGCAGCTGCTCAATCATGAGGCGGTATCCAGCGTGGATATCGAGAACCTGCCGGAACGGGAAATGGCGCTGACCGTGGCGCGGGGTGATCTCTACCGCTACCAGCTCACGCTCGAAGGCATGGCCGCCGCCGCCCGCGAGAGTGTGGAGCGTATTGCGGGCGGCTTGTTGCGAAGCGATCGGGGCGACTGGCTGCTGCAGACCGGTCAGCAGCCGGGGGATGCCACCGCCTATGAGCAGCTGGTGATCCGCCAGTCGGAGCAGGGTGATTTGCTGCGGCTTGGGGATGTAGCGCACATCGAGGACGGGTTCTCCCGGGACAGCCAGGCTGCCTGGCTGGACGGCCAGCCGGCGGTGGCCCTGGATGTGTATCGGGTGGGCGACCAGAACGTGCTGGACGTGGCCGGCGCGGTGAGCGGCTACCTGAAAGAGGCGGAATTACCCCGCGGCGTGGCTCTGCGGGTGTGGAGTGATGATGCCGCCCAGTTCCGCGAACGCTCCCACCTGCTGTGGCGCAATGCGTTGCAGGGGCTGGTGCTGCTGACGTTGATGCTGGGGGTGTTTCTCACCCTGCGCCTGGCAGGCTGGGTGGCGCTGGGGATTCCGGTGTGCATGCTGGGTGCCTGTGCCTTGCTACCGGTACTGGGGGAATCCTTCAACACCATTTCCCTGTTCGCCTTTATTCTGGTGCTGGGCATCGTGGTGGACGATGCGGTGATCGTCGGTGAAAGCATTGATCATCAGCGTCGACAGGGTGGCATGAGCGGGCAGGAGGCAGCCATCGCCGGCGCCCAGCGGGTATCGCGACCGATCCTGTTTGCGGTTCTGACCACCCTGTTTGCCTTTGCGCCCCTGCTGTTTCTACCGGGGCCGGAGGGAGCCTTGATGCGGGTGATCCCCATCGTCTCAATGGCCATTCTGGTACTGTCGTTGGTGGAATCCCTGTGGATTCTGCCTTCCCACCTCAGCTATGACCGGCCGGCTCGGGGCATCTGGCGCAAGTCCGAGCAGCTTTCCACCCGTATCAACGCCGGGCTGGACCGCTGGCTGGAATGCCGCGCCCGGCCGTTGCTGCGCCGCGCGCTACGTTGGCGCTATGTGCTGGTGGTGGTGTTCGTGGGGCTGTTTATTTTCTGCTGCGCCTTGGTCAACAGCGGCTGGCTAACCATGGTGCTGTTCTCCCGGGTGGAGGGGGATAGGGTGATGGCGGAAGTGGTGTTTCCGCAGGGTACCGGCGAGGCGCGGCTGCTGCGTGAAGTGCAGGCTCTGGAGGGCTCTGCCCGCAAGCTGTCGGCGCAGTTGCAGAGCGACGATCAGCCGGTGACCGTGGACGCGGTGTTCGCCGAGCAAGGGGTACGCCAGAAAACCTCCAATGCCCGCGATCCGGGTGCCCGTTTCCGGGTGCGGGTGACTCTGGCTATTGATGGCGATACCAGTGCCATGCCGCCCCGGGAGCTGGCCAGCCTGTGGCGTAAGCAGCACGGGTCGATTGCCGATGCCCTGTCGGTCAAATTCCACGCCAGCCTGATGCAGGTGAAGCCGGATATTCATGTCAATCTGTTCCACCCGGATTTGGCCACGCTGCAACGCTTGAGTGAGCAGACGGCGCTGGCCCTGTCGCGCATGGAAGGGGTCCATGAAGTGGCCAACAACCTGCATGCCCGCCGCACCATCGTCGATATCGGCCTGCGTGAGGAGGGCAAGCTGGCCGGTCTGCGGGCGGAGCAGCTGGGCCTGCAGATCCGCAATGCCTTCCACGGTATCGAGCTGGACCGCTGGTTCGAACAGGATCAGGAAGTGCCGGTGATGCTACGCCTGGCCAGCGGCGACAGCCGCCGTATCAGCGACCTGGAACGCCTGCCGGTAAAGCTGCCGGATGGGGAGATCACCGTGCTGGCGGCAGTGGCAGATCTGGATCGTCGCCAGGTACCGGCCATGATCAGTCATTACGATGGCCGCCGCAGTGCCACCGTCAGTGCCTTCGTGGATGAGCACATGACCTCGCCCGCCCAGGTGATGACGGTGTTGCGTGAACAAGTACTGGCCCCCATGCAGACGGCGGATGAACAGGCCGGCTGGACCGTGGCCGGCAAACAGGCGGCCATCCAGGATTTTCTCGATCATCTGTCGATCAGCTACCTGATTGCCCTGGCGGCCATCTTCTTCCTGCTCACGATACTGTTCGGCGGCTACGGCCAGCCGCTGCTGGTGATGGCGGCGATTCCCTTCGGCATGGTGGGCGCCTTCATGGGCCACTTCCTGCTGGGTTACAGCCTGACGCTGTGGTCTCTGGTGGGGGTGATTGCGGTGAGCGGGGTGGTGGTCAATGACAACCTGGTGCTGATTGATGCCATCAACAGTTTCCGGGCCCATGGCATGCGCCTGCGCGATGCGGTGATCGAAGGCGTGAGCGGTCGATTACGACCAGTGATGCTGACCTCCATCACCACCTTTGCCGGGGTGGCGCCGTTGATGCTGGAAACCAGTGTTCAGGCCCGTTTTCTGATACCCATGGCGGTATCCCTGGCCTTCGGTGTGCTGTTTGCGACGCTGGTGAGTCTGTTGTTGGTGCCTTGTCTGCTGGTGGTGAGCCATGATGCCCGCACCCTGATCCAGCGCGGCCTGGCTCGATGGCGGGCGCCGGAGGCTGCGGAGGACGACAGCGTGGACGTGGCCTATGAACGGGGTCGCATGGCCGCCTGGTGGGTCACCGCCAATCCTTACCAGGATGCCGTCCTTCGCTCCGCCTGGGAGGCGGGTCGGCAAGATAATGCGCAGGCCTGCACAGAAATCTGATCCGCTGTGCTGACACGGCTTTTCCTTCGCTAACCCGCATTACCCAAGCGATTGCCGGCCACCGGCTCTCTTTCGTTGTTATCTCCGTCGTTTCTTTTCATGCGATAGCCCCACATGTGATAGCCCTAATGGGGTAACCCGTTTGGGGGAATGGGTATGAAGAACAACTCACATATCATGATAAACAGGTCTTCCCACACGTCAGTGAGCAATTTTCTGTCACATTTTTACGCTGAAAAAATGGCAGTTTTTAAGTCGAGCGCTCATGTGATGTTGATGGAAGAGTAATGGCCGTTGGGCAAGCGGACACCGTTTTCTATGATGCCGGCCCCAGGATGATGGTTAGTAAGAGGGATATCATGATTAATGACATAGCGTGGAAAAACAGATTTCGTCCGAGTTTATTGCCAGCCATAACATTTTGTCTTGGGGTCTTTATGGTGGGTTGTGGTGGTGGCGGCGGTTCCAGTGGTGGCCCCGCTCCGGCGCAACAGAATGTGGTTATCGAGGTACCCTCTGGTGTAAATGCCACTGAAAACAATGCAGAGGTGACGCTGGACTGGTCCACCGTGGAAGGGGTGGACGGCTACAATATCTATTATTCCACGAACAGTGATATCGATATTGATAACCCTGGTGCGGGCAGTGGTCAGTGGGTCAGTGATGTTACGCCGCCGCATGTTATTGCTGGCCTGATCAACAATGAAACATATTATTTTGTTGTTACAGCTACCGATGGTGAGCGGGAAAGTGATGCCAGCACGAAAGTGGCGGCGACACCCATGGCGGGTATCAGTGGACGAACGATCCGCACAGCTCAGCGCCTTATCAACCCTCAGGATTACCAGCACAGCATGTCCGGGTTTGAATGTGCTGACGGGCAGGTTGTGGTGGGTGGAGGCTTCCAGATTTCAGATGTCGAGGATCAGCGAGCCGCTTTGCGTATTCATTCGTCGTTCCCTGAATACATTAACCCTTTGGGGTATCGCTGGAATGGGCACGCCTTCAATGCGGGAAGTCTTGAAGAAGAAAGCCTGAAGGTGAAAACACAAAGTATCTGTATTGATGAGCCGGCAGGGTTTGACCATATAGGCTTTGCCGGCCGTCCACCGTTACCAGCAGGAGATAGCGGCCTTTTTTCCCTCATGTGTCCGAGAGGGAGGTTTGCCTTGTCCGGTGGCGTAAAGGTCGGCAGTACCGACGATGGCAGGAACCTTCAGTTCGTCTACTCGCAGTGGGACGCCGATTCGATCGGGCGCTGGAACAGCATCTTGCACAATCTGGGTGATTCAGATGCAGAAGGTTTTACCGTGAACACGTTCTGCACTGAGCCGCTGCGCGGCCTGGAAAGAAAAACCCGTTTTACCACTCGCCCGAATGATTGGTTGACCGCGGGTAGCTTTGGCGAATTATCCGTGCAATGCGACGCCGATAAATTGGCGATCCATGGTGGATTGTGGCGCCCAGGCGAACCTGAAGAGCAGCCTGCAGACCTGATTCTTCAACAGAGCTATGCGGATCCGGGTGATGGTCGTGTCTGGCGAGTGCGGGCTTTCAACAGCACTGGCGAAGCAGTGCCGATGGGAGCCTTTGCTGTCTGTGTCGCCAGTGATGACTAGTATAAACCATGCCTGATAGAGAACGGCATAAACCTGCCCCTGTTGCCAGAGTTATGCCGTTCAAGCGTGGATGTGCAATTTTCTTTGTGACTACATACCATGTCGGCATCGTTACGGAGCCTTTGAAAGCCATTTTAAGACGCTCTATGCCTTTCGGAGTCGGTTAGAGCGCTGGCAGTCTGCTAAGGGGCCTGGTTACCATTATGTTCGGCAATAGTTGCCGGCCAGGGGCAGAGACAGGCTCCCTAGAGGATCCCCGGTTCTGTCGGACGCTGTTAATCAGGCCCAGATACAACCATCCAACGCAGGCCAGAAAATGACGTTTTCGGGGTTACCCTGGCTTTAGGGGAGGGGGCATGAAAACAGGGATTATTGTTGAAGATCACAGAGATACCCGTGAATGGCTGGCGAGTTTGCTGGATGAGGTCTTTCCGGGAATTACCCTGGTTTTAGAGGGATCTGTGGAAGACGGTATCAAGGCGCTCGAAGAGCATAACTTTGGCCTGGCACTGATCGATATCAGTCTTCCTGATGGCACAGGCCTGACTCTGGTGGAGTGGATGCGGCGCAGGGCGCCTGATACCTATATTGTCATGGCGACCATTTTTGATGATGACGAGCATCTGTTTATGGCCCTGCGTGCCGGTGCTGACGGTTATCTGCTCAAAGATCAGCCCCGTGAAAGGCTCATGGAACAACTCAATGGCATCCTGCGAGGTGAGCCGCCACTCTCCCCCAGTATTGCACGTCGCATGATGCGCCATTTTCGGCAGGCAAAGGACGTGAGCTTGCAGAGTGACTTGTTATCGCAGAGAGAGGAAGAGGTCCTCAGCCTGCTGGCAAGGGGGTTTACCCGCACTGACATTTCATCCGCATTGGGCATTGCTGCAAGTACCGTTGCCACCTATACCAAGACCATTTACCGGAAACTGGGAGTAAGCGGTCGTGCCGAAGCGGCTCTGGAAGCGGTGCGTCTTGGTCTGGTGAACCGGGATGACTGAACTGCGCTGGGGATTGGCGCCTTTGCAGTCGTTGCTGCTGGCTTCTTTTTTGTTGCTGGTTTCTGTGGTGATTGCCGTGCTTCTGGCGATACGGGAGCCCTGGCTGGGTGTAACCTTTTCGCCCGCTGCTGATCAGGGGGTTCGTGTTGCCGAGCTCCATCCGCTTGGTCCCGCATTTGACAAGCTTCAACCGGGGGACTTCGTTCAGGGCCTCTCTTCATCTCGTGGTTATCATGATCTGGCTGGATTTGATCCGGTTGCCCAACCTCATGCAGAGCTGACTTTTGCCGGATATAACCGTTTTATTGAAGAGTATGGGGATGCCTACGAATCCCTGTCTGGTGGTGAGGTGGCACTCCATTTAAATGATGGTGTCGTGGTAACGGTCGTGCCGGCACCAGCGAAGCCGGTTTCTGCGCTGCCGGTTCGTTTCTGGTTGCTTCATCTTTACGGTGGCCTGGCATGTCTGATTGCGCTATCAGTTTGGGTATTCATGCCGCGTCTGTGGCCTGCAAGACTATTGGCCCTTTCCGGTGTGGGCATGTTCGTTGCCACCTGGTCGCACAGCCTCCGTGAAAGCCGTGAACTGGTGATGTCCGCCGATTGGTTTCACGCCTTGATGCGCATTAACCACTTGGGGTTTTATGTCTTGCTGGTGGCGTTGCTGGTTCTGGTGGTGATATATCCCCGCCGTACGCCTGGGGGGCGCTGGATTATTGCTGTGGCAGTGTCAGCGGCCTGTTTAGTGCAAGTTAATGAAACATTTCAAGTCATTGATTTGCCGCTTCACACCTTCTATCTCCCTCTGTTGATGCTCTATATGACTGGCCTTGCCGTTATGGCGATCCAGTGGCTTCAGACACGTCATCGCCCTACTGAACGGGGAGCGCTTCGCTGGGTATTCCTGTCTGTTCTCATCACAATGGGGGCAGGGCTGGTTTTGTACTATCTTCCCGTAGCACTTGATGTGCCCCCTATTGCGAACACCACCACCTCGGTCGGGTTGGCCGTTACCCTCTATATCGGTTTTGCCATGGGGATACTGCGCTATCGGCTTTTCCAGCTTGATCGGTGGTGGTTTATGGCATGGGCCTGGTTCATCGGTGGCCTGATGGTGCTGGTTGTTGATGTGGCAGTAATGTCCTTGTTCGGAATAAGTCACACCAAGGCATTGGGGTTGGCGGTGATCATTGTTGGCTGGGTATATTTCCCGATACGCCAATGGCTATGGCACCGTATGGCGGCATCAGCGGAAGTCAATATGGAGCACCATATTCCGGACTTTGTAGAAGCGTTATATGCGTGTGACCTTAAAGATGCCCAGCGATTATGGACCGGATTATTACAGGACGTTTTCCAGCCGTTATCGCTTGCTCATGAAGACAGTCCGGTTGAGAAGGTGAAACTTGCTGGTAATGGCGCTCGCCTCCTTGTGCCTGCGCTGGGTAATGAAAGGGGCCTGTGTCTATTCTACGGACAGAATGGCCGGCGCCTGTTTGGACGCAGGGACTGCGATATCGCTTCTGCGTTGCTGAGTACCGCCCAGCGCCTTTTCAGTGCCAGGCTTGCCCAGGAGGCAGCTGCCGAGCAAGAGCGGCAACGAATCATGCGCGACCTGCACGATGATGTAGGGGGGCGATTGCTTACGCTGATTCACAGGGCTCCAGAGCCAAAATATGCGCAAATGGCCCGCAATGCCATGACAGCATTGCGCCATGCCATTCATGCGCTGGAGAAAGAGCGCAAACGCAGCTTGCATGAACTGATTGAGGATTGGATCGGCGATAGCGCGGAACGTTTGCCGGGTCCGGAAGCCCTGCCTCCGGTCATGTTGCCTGATGAATCGGAAGAGATCCTTTTGAGTGCACGTCATTATGTCAATCTTCGCCGGGTGCTGGATGAGGCCCTGACCAATGCGCTCAAATATGGTGAGCCCGGAACCGTCACGTTTTCTGCTTCTGTCGATGCGGATGGCACCAGGCTCTGCTTGTCCAATCTTGTGGCGAAACACCCCCGTGATGATGAGGGGCCGTCTGGACATGGTCTGAAAAACCTGCGCACCCGTATGCGCGAACTTGATGGCGAGCTGCGGGTATATCAGGAGCAGACGCCGCCTGCTTTTCACCTTGAAGCCTACCTGCCCTTGGGAGCCTGCGAGGATCGGAGTAATCCGTCCATAGCGTAACTGCCTGTTTTACTCCATGGGTGTATCCGTTTGGGGGATAGGGAGGGCTAACCACACACTTTATGCTGCCCCCGTTGCCCCGAATTGTGGGGAATCTATGGAAAGAGACGGTTATAGGGGACAGTCATGAATAGCTATGGTGGTACGGGAAAAACTCGCGCGGGCATGATGGTGTTGCTGCTAGGGGCGTTGACGGCCTGTGGTGGTGGTGGCGGTGGCTCTGACAATGGTGCCGGCCCATCGACCACACCACCGGGCGATACCGGTGGAGAGGCTTTCGATTTGCCAGCATTGTCCGGCCTGCAAGGTGACGCAGACAACCAGGAGCTTCTGTACTTTACGCAGGCAGAGGGTGCAAGCCCCGGATTGTATGCTCTGGCGCCAGAAAATCCGGATGCGCCTTTTCTGGTTGATGGCAATGTGGAGCTTGAGACCACATTTTCCATCTCCTACGACCGCAGCTTTCTCCCTGTTCACGAAGCCGTACTTGGCAGTGATGGTTTGATTTCCGAATTTCGTGTGGATCGGGTGTTGTATTCCGACAACCGCAACCCGTTGGAAACCGAGGGATTTCATACAGCGGTTACAGACGATGCGAACCCTTCACCACGTCCGGTTTCTTCTGAAGATCTCATTCTTTTAAACCAGTCCTTTATCCAGTATGCCCTTGAGGATGCGGATCAGACAGCCGTGCTCTACCAGGCGGGAAATGAAAAATGGCTCCAGTTTCATCTTGGCGATGACGAGAATACGGATCCTCTGGAGTTGGCAGAGAACCTGGAGCCGGCAGCCACCATCTTTGACCCGGAACAGGCCCAGGGAGCGGGTTATCTGGTGATCGATCGCGATGACCAGAACAGGGTCAAGCGGGTCAATATGGATCTTGAGCTGATAGCGGGCACGGTAACGGCGGGTGGTTCAGGCGTTGATGGTGAGGAGATCAGCGGCTGGGAGATGCGGAACGTGGCGACCCTGACGCCTCTGGGTGGGCCCTTGAGTGACGGTAGCCAGTACCTTGTGGTTAGCAGCACCAATGATCCCGGCAAGGGCGCCCTGGTTCTCTATCAGCCAGAGCAGAATGGAGCAGGAACCGCCACATATGTGCTGGATGGGGACGAATCTGCGCTTTTCTTTGCGCAGGCACTGTTCCCGCCGGTGCGCCCCGGGCTTCCTGCAGCGCAACACCTGAGCAGAACAGGAGACAACCTTTTCTTTGCGCTTCAGGATGATGTTTTTGGTTTCGGTGACTTCAATCTGTACCGCGTCCAGGGCACGGAATGGTCGCTGGTATCCACCGAAGCCGAACTGGGCGATTTTGTGATCGCCAATGATGGACGTGTTGTCGTGCACAGCGAAGACCAGGTTCTCAGCTTTGCTCTGGATGGTTCAGACCGGCGAGTGATCGATAGTGATGATTCTCTCTACGGTCAGACCATTTCCGGGCCTGTGCTTGGGGCCCGTGACGGCTGGGTTTTCTACAACCGGGCTTCGGGCATGGGCAAGGTCGACCAATTTGCGGTGGCTTCCCGGGTCGATGGCAGTGACCAGTTGTCTGTTGCGGATGCACGCTGGGTTGGTGCCTCTTCCAGTGGTTCGGTGCCTTCCGTTGTTGAGCTAAGTGCCATGGAGGTGTCCGAGGTCTTTATGGTGCGGGGTGACGCCGAGCTGGCGGCGGTCAGTGCAACGGATCCGGCCGCTGGCGCTGTTAGCCTGGGAAGTCTGCCCGGTGCGGCGCAAGAGGTACGTGTGTTCGGCATTGCGCCGGGTCCGCATCGGCTGATGCAGGCGGTCAGTGCAGGATCGCCGGAAACGCTGGATGTACTCTACGTTAACACCCGTGAGGAGGACTCGTTGCGGGTGATCTCCACCCAAAGCAGTGGTAATTCCTATCAGCGACCGGTTAGGGGATTTTAGCCACCAGGCGCCCACAAAAAAGCCCGACTCGGGAAACCGGGTCGGGCTTTTGCGTCAGGCCTTCAGCGTCTTGCTTACGCCTTGCCCTGATTGGCCACGGCTTCGGCAGCCTTGGCCACTTCCTCGGCGTCGCCCAGGTAGTAGTTCTTGATGGGCTTCAGGTTGTCGTCCAGCTCGTAGACCATCGGTACGCCGGTGGGGATGTTGAGCTTGACGATTTCCTCGTCGGAAATGTCACCCAGGTACTTCACCAGTGCCCGTAGGCTGTTGCCGTGGGCGCAGATCAGTACCTGCTTGCCGGCTTCGACCTGCGGCTTGATCTCGCTTTCGAAGTAGGGCACGAAGCGATCCACTGTGTCCTTGAGGCTTTCGGACAGGGGGATCTCGTTCTCGCTGAGGCCCTGGTAGACCCGGAAGTTACCGGCGTAGCGTTCGTCGTCGCGCTCCATCTTCGGCGGCGGGGTGTCGTAGCTGCGGCGCCAGATATGCACCTGATCGTCGCCGTACTTGGCGGCGGTTTCAGCCTTGTTCAGACCCTGCAGGGCGCCGTAGTGGCGTTCATTCAGACGGTAGTCGCGGATTACCGGAATCCACATCTGATCCATGTTGTCGAGGATGGACCACAGGGTGCGGATGGCGCGCTTGAGCACGGAGGTGTAAGCCACATCGAACTCAAAGCCTGCTTCCTTCAGCAATTCGCCGGCCTTGCGGGCTTCCTCGCGGCCCTGATCAGTGAGATCCACGTCTTTCCAGCCGGTGAAACGGTTTTCCTTGTTCCAAACGCTTTGGCCATGGCGGACCAGTACCAGTTTCGTGCTCATGGGTTATTCCTGTGCGGTTTTCAGTGCGGCGCAAAGCGTAGCAGAAAAGCGCCGGGAAATTGAGCGTGAGCCGGGATATTTCGCTGGAATTCGATCCGCTGAGTGCAATTTTTCACACTGTCTTCAGGCGGTTATCTGCTCGACTCGCGGATAAATCCCATATCGGCGGCCTGCGTTGCTGAAATGTGCCGCCCTGAGCCCGTATAATCGTCGCCAATTCAGACTCAGGCGACTTCATGGCTTATCTCTGGTGTGACAACAGCGACGACATCACCTCCTGGCGCTCCGGATTGGCGGCGACAACGCCTCTCTATCTGGACACCGAATTCATGCGCGAGCGCACCTTCTGGCCGCAACTGGCCCTGGTGCAGGTTCACGATGGTGAGCAGATCCGGCTGATCGATACCACCAAGGCGAGCGGCCCGGATCTGGCGCCTATGTTTCAGCAGCACACCCTGGTGATGCATGCCTGCTCCGAGGATCTGGAGGCCATCGCGGCGTTCAGCGGTGACTACCCGGCGGCCATCGAAGATACCCAGATCGCTGCCGCCCTCACCGGCGAGGACATGCAGCTGGGTTACCAGAGGGTGGTGCAGATGCTGCTCGGAGTGGACTTGCCCAAGGGGGCTACCCGCACCAACTGGCTCAAGCGACCGCTCAGCCAGGAGCAGTTGCTCTATGCCGAGGATGATGTGAAATACCTGCCCGAGGTGACCGACATCCTCCGGGGCCGGTTGGTAAACCTGGGCCGTGAAAGCTGGTGGCGGGAAGAATGCGAGCGGCTGCTGGCCCAGGCCCAGGCGGTAACCGCGCCGGAAAAGGCCTGGCGTAATGTGAAAGGCGCCGGCCTGCTACAGGGTCAGGCGCTGGCGGTGCTGGCGGTGTTGACCCCCTGGCGGGATCGCATGGCCCGGGAGCGGGATCTGCCCAAGGGCTTTGTGCTCAAGGATGCCCAGCTACTGGATCTGGCCCGCTCCAGCCGCAGCGACCGTGGTTTGTTTTCGGAGCTGGGTCTGCATCCCAAGGTGGTTCGCCGCGATGGTGATACCATTCTTGAATTGCTGGCAGAGGGCCGACGCGGCACGCCGCCGGAACCCTTGCCGGGGCCGCCGGATGCTCACCAGAAAAAACTGGCCAAGATCCTGCGTAAACGGGTCGGTGAGATTGCCGAGTCCATGAACATGAAGCCGGATGTGCTGATGCGCCGTCGCTGGCTGGAGTCCCTGATCCGCCACCCGGATCAGGTGCCCGAGCCACTCACTGGCTGGCGCCATGAGATTGTCACCAGGCCCTTACTGGAGTTGCTTTGATGTTGAAGGGCAAGCTGTTCTGCTCGATCTATAAAAGCCGCCGCAAGGCTGGCATGTACCTGTATGTGGATCGGCAGAAGGGAACCGGAGACCTGCCCGAGGTGCTGTTGAAGCAGTTTGGCAAACCGGTGCATGTGAGCGACATGATTCTCAGCCCGGACCGGCCGTTGGCCCGGGCCGAGGTCGCCAAAGTCATGGACGACATCCGCATCAAGGGGTTTTACCTGCAAATGCCGCCGCCACCGGATGAAGACATGTTCATGGCCGATGGCCATCCTGACAAACCGGCAGGGCCGGATGCCTGAGAAGGGCCTGCGTGAACGTTTCTGGGAACTGCCTCTGGGGGAGTTGTCGAAACCGGAGTGGGAAGCCCTGTGTGACGGCTGTGGCCGTTGCTGTCTGGTGAAGTTGCAGGATGAGGACAGTGGCGAGCTGGCCTTCACGAACCTGGCCTGTCGTTATCTGGATAGCCAAAAATGCCAGTGCCGGGTGTACGATAATCGCTTTAGCAAGGTGCCCGATTGCATCCAGGTCACCGAAGCAGTGGCTCGGAACACCGCCTGGTTACCGTCCACGTGCGCCTACCGGCTACGTGCCCACGGGCAGCCATTACCCGCGTGGCATCCGCTGATCAGTGGGGATGCGGGAACGGTCAGGCAGGCGGGAATCAGCGTGGCCGGGCGAGTGGTCTCCGAGCAGCTTGTGCACGAAGACGATTGGGAAGAGCATATTATTCACTGGATAGAGTAGGCGGCTTTAGTCTGGGCTCAGTGCGGCCTGCTTTATCTCTGATACCTGAACCGGATGGGAGTCATTGTGACAACACAAGCGTATATGTGGGGCTGGTTGGCGTATTTGTTGGGCTGTGTGGGTGTGCTCTTCGTCTGGTGGTGGCTGACCCGGCCGCTGGCCGTGTGGGCCAATGTGCCGTTGCGTATCCTGCTGACCGCGCTGCTACTGACCCCCTGGTCGGTATCACCGCAGCATGATGAATGGGCGCCGGCCTGGGTGGTGACACTGTTCGACGGGTTGGCCCAGGAAGATGTGAGCCTGTGGCGTGCTGGAGGCCCGCTGCTGGCCATGCTGGTGGTGGCCCTGATCGTGGCGGCGCTGGAACTGTGGCGTCAGCGGCGCAAGCACAGCGTCGGGGCCGCTGAGCAATGAGCGACTGCATTTTCTGTCAGATCCGCGACGGCAAGCTGCCTGCCAGTGTGGTCTACGAGGATGACCGGGCCATGGTGATTCTGGATCTGTTTCCGATCCGCGAAGCCCATTGCCTGGTGATTCCCAAGACCCATGCGCCCTTGCTGGAACAACTGGATAGCCCTTTGACGCACCATCTGATGGACTTGGCACGGCGTACCATCGTGGCCCAGAAAAAGGCCGGATTGGCGGTGAGAGCCCATAACGTGGTGGTCAATGATGGTCGTGAAGCCAATCAACACGTGCCCCACGTCCATGTGCACGTGATCCCCCGGCGCGGTGGCGACACCCTGGCGACCGCCTTCACCTGGGCCACCCGACTGCTCAACGTCTTTGGTCTGGCCCGCCGCCGTAAAAGGCTGGACCGGCTGGCTGGCCTGCTGGCAGAGCATTTTCCGGAAGCCGCTAAATAGTTAACAGCGTCGCGAGTTGGCGGTGGTTTTGATCTGGAACGCAAAAGGCCGCGCCCAGCCTTTGGGCGCGGCCTTTTTTTGGAAAAGAACAAAAAAAGACTTGATAGTGTTACCTCAGATCGCAGCCTGAGACTGTTCACTGTTCACTGTTCACTGTTCACTGTTTTCGCCAGGCACGTACCCGTAATGGCCAGTGTACCGTGCGCAGCCCGTCTCCCCAGGCTTGCCTGAGCGTTGGTGCGAAGTCGTCCAGCGGATGTTCCCCGGTCCGGGCGGCCTGGACCAGGGCGGACCAGGTGTCCAGATAGCCGAGCATGTCGGTGGCGGACCAGTCGAGGGTGATGCGGTCGCCGGGGTAAGTCAGTGCCGGCCAGGGCAGGTCGGCATCCGGGTAGCCGGCGACCACCTGGGCCCTTTCAGGCGGCCACCAGGGCGCCAGCGGGCCGTCGTGAAAATCCTGGATCATGCTTCCCAGTCCTGTCACCTCACAGACCCCGTAACTGATCAGTGCCAGCACGCCGCCGGGGCACAAGGTGCGTTGCGCTTCAGCGTGAAAGGCAGCCTGATCAAACCAGTGGTAGGCCTGGGCGACGGTAATCAGGTCCAGGCTGGCGTCTGCCAGCGGTAATCGATGGGCCATACTGAGCAGAAAGTGGCTGCGCGAGGCAGGGGCTGCCAGCAACTGCTCATGGCTGATGTCGGCACCTAGCACCTGCCGGAACCAGGGCTCCAGGCCCCGGCTGGCTTGACCGCTGCCGCAGCCCAGATCCAGTGCAAGATGATGGCCTGTGCTCTGATTGCTCAGCCACTGGAAAAGAGAAGGGGGGTAGGTGGGGCGAAACTGCTGGTACTGACTGCCGCGCTGAAACAGCGATTCAGTCACTGAAGAAACCGTCGTCATCGAAGTGGGCAGCCCACAGTCGGCCATCCGCCCGTTCCAGGTCCAGAGCAATACCCGCCATGAGCTGGCCTTCCGGAGCCGCACACCAGGCGACAGTGCCGTAGAGATGGTAAGTGCCGTGCTCTTCGAGCAGGGCCACCCATAGCTCCACATCGGTATTGGGCTTGATCGGGGCCGGCAGTTCAATGCTGATGCCCGCCAGCGAGACATCGTTTGTGGTCAGATACAGACGATCAGCGGGATCCAGCGACCCTGACTGGCTGGGAAGCAGCGTCAGAGCCAGGTTTTCTTCACGCGAAGTGCGAGGGAAGCGACGATTGTCCATTGCCGTTGCCATAGGATTTATCCGTAAATCATTCTGTCGACGGCATAGGCGGCAATCGCCATGGTGGCGACCACGCCTGCCAGGAACAGCAGGAACAGCAGGGCGGGTTTAACCGTTTTCGGCAAGGGTTCGGTTTCCCGTGGAGTGCGGGTCTCCTGCGTTTTGTTCATCAGCCATCTCCCTGATTTATCCCGATACTTTACAGTATCAGCTATCCGCGGACGATAGGAAACTGGTATCGAATCAGGCGGCTGCCTGAGTGCGGGATTGTCGGCCGAATGGCAGACAAAAAAGAAGGAGCCCTGAGGCTCCTTCTTTGGTGGGTTGAGATGAGCGCGGAATTTAGCCGCCAATCTCGATCTTCTGGAACATGTACTCATGCACCGAATCGGACATCAACGGTAGATAAGATACCAGCAGCAGCGCTGTCAGCATCACCGCGATGGGAAGCAGGAACTTCTCATAGCGACGGAAGAAGCTGCCTTCCTTGAGCTTGGCGGATTCCACTTCTGCCTCACCCACCACTTGACGTGTTAACAAGTGATTTAGTGCCACTGGTGGTGACAGGTAACCCAATTCGAAGGCCACCAGGGTGATCATCCAGAAGTGCAACGGTGCAATACCGTTGTCGAACGCGACCTGGGCAATGGTGGCGTTCACCAGAATCACCGCCCCGTAGGGGTCCATGATCATGCCGATGATCACCATGGTGACTACCAGCAGGGTCATGGCCAGCCAGACGTTGGCGAAGGTTTCCGGCAGGTTCTCCATGACACCAGAGCGCTCGATGATACCGCCGACACTCACGGACAGGGCCATCAGCATCAGCAGGGCACCAATGTGGCCGGTGGTTTCATTGGTGGCAAAGCGCAGGGAGTTTTCCAGTCGGTCACCAACCCCGGGTTCTTCCCGATAATCCGGGTCTTCTGTGGGTTGCTTCAGCACATAGTAGAGCACGACTGCCGCGCCAAGCAGCAGGTTGCGCCACAGCAGCCCCCAGAACAGGGCTTCCAGATCCTCGGCAGAAGTGCCGGTGGGGATATTGCCAGCCTCCAAAGCCGCATTGATACCGGTCAGGTTGTACAGGGAGTACACCAGCAGCGGAACCAGCACGATGGTGAACAGATGCAGGGCCTTATTGCTCAGTTTCTCGTAGCTGAGAATGGCAAGCAGCATCACCGGCAGAATGATCGGCGCATAGTTCTCGTTGAGCTGTGTGTCCAGGACATCGCGGAAGAATACGACCACGGTGCCCATGATGATCACGTAGGGCACTAATGGAACCAGACGCTTGATGCTGGCTGGTACGGCTTCCGAGAACGGTGCGATGCGAGCCGCTTCGGTACGGGCAAACTGACTGTAGATAAAGAACAGCAGCAGCGACAGACCGAAGATCTTCAAGCCGGAGGTGAACAGTTCGTCCGTGGTTACCGAGTTGTTCAGCGCAGCGATGATCACTACCAGCAGGCAAGGACGCAGTACCACACCCATGGAACCGGACATGGCAGTGGCGGCAAGAGCCAGTTGCTTGCGGGCACCGGCACGGATCAGTTCGTTGTAGATGGTGGCACCGGCGGCAATAACGAAGATACCGGAAGCGCCGGTGTAGGCGGTGGGGATCGCGGTAACCGCGAGCACCACGAAACACATCAGTTCCGGGGACATCTTCCACGGACGCAGTACATCAAACACCAGATGAGCCATCTTGGTCTGGCGCAGCATCATACCAATCCAGATATACAGGGCCAGGCTCAGGAACAGGGTGGACAGTTCCATCATCATGCCCAGATATACACTGATACCGTGGTAGTAACCCTGGCTGACGAACTGGATGCCAGCGGTGATACACATGAAGCTGTACAGCGGAATGGTCAGCAGGGCCTTGCCCCAGCTGCCGCCTTCTTCCAGGTCCTTGGGCGGCTTGATCAGCTGCCAGAGTGCCGCCAGGGACAGCAGGGCAAAACCGGCGATCCAGAACTGGTGAAGGTAAAAGTGGTTGACCTGAACCCCGTCGGCCATGGCGCTGACTTCCTCGCCACGGTAGATCCAGGCGGACATCAGCAGCATCACATTGGCGGAAAGCTGGCCAAGGCTGGATACGAAATGGTCCTTGCGGGTTTGCGCCGGGCGCAGGGCAATATGGTGGCGGGTCAGGGTGGCTGTGGCGGCACAGATAATGACCAGGATACACAGCAGCAGTCGTTTGTAGTGGCCCAGAGATGTCACTACCTTGGCCACGCCGCCTTCCAGGGTCCGGAAAGCAATCACGCCGGGGGTGACCTTTTCCTGCACCATGGTGTAGGTGGCCCACTTCTCACGGCAGATTTGCTGGGAAGCTTCCAGTGACTGACGCAAAGCGTCTTCGTTTACCTCGGTGCCGAACATGCCGGCCAGAGGATCGTCAGCCATCTGCTGTTTCTTTCTGATGATGGCCGCTTCAAGTTGGTCATCAAGGTTGGCGTCCGGATTACAGGTCGGCTCCTGAAGGATGCCGGCACCCCGTAACTTGAAGTAGCCTTCCCAGGTGTTTTCGCCGATTTTCAGCAGCTGGGAGTGAAGAACTTCCCCTGATGCGAGAAACACCGTCAGCAACAGGAGAATCAGGGTTGGTAGCGATGCCAACCATTCACCGACGGAACGGTTCGCCACTTTCATAGAAGAAGGTTTGTCCATTGTGCACCCGGTTATTGTTATACCGCCTTAGGGAGCGGGAAAGAGGCAACCCTTGGGCCCTCAAGCCTTATTCGCCGCATTCCAGGGCAGTGTAAACACCTTGACTACCCGGCAGAGAAGAGCCGGGTGACAGAAAATAGGTCGCTGGAGAAAAGCGGGGCCACCCGGGCCCCACTTTGATCGGTACTGCGCTTACTCGACCGGATTGACGCATTCGGCGCGGGAAGGCTCTTCCTTGCAGCGCACCTTGCGCAGCAGGGACATCATATCCTTGCTGTAAACGCCATCATTGGTCAGGGCGATGCGGGCTTCGCGCATCATTTCGTCATAGCGCAGCTTGTCGGCCTCGGGGATACGAATCCACCACTTCTTGTCGACTTCGTTGTTGGCGTTCTCGATCACCGTCATGGCGCGGTCGAACTGGCCAAGCATGTATTTACGGGAGCTGTCAGCATAGCCGTCCGGGAACCGGTCTTTCTTCAGGATAACCTGGGCGGTGAGCTGGCCAAGCACGTAGTCGATCATGCCACCATCCGGCTGCATGCCCTTGTACAGTTCCAGGGCAGAGTAGGCAGCAATCGGCGCAAAGCAGATGTCCACGGAACCGTTATTGAAGCGGCCGGAGAAGTTGGTGATGTCGGACATTACCGGAGACATGCCAACCCGGGAGGCCATGCTGGCCTGGGCGCTGTCATATTCCAGTACGGCGATGGATTTGCCTGACAGTTCGCTCACCGTGTCGATGGTGCGATCTTTCACGAACAGGTAGGCGGCACCCATGGGGGCAACGCCGCCCACTTCGTAGGGGCCGGAAACCAGCTTCTCGTTGATGGAGGGGTTGCCACTGGCCAGCACGGTGATCACGGTGCGCATGGCATCGTAGGAGGGGATGGCACCGATGGAGTCCAGGCTGCCGGTGTAGTTGTTGAACTGGCGGCCACGGATACCGGTGAGTACCGCAGCATCGCACTGGCCGGCTTTCAGATCTTCGGAGGCGATTTTTTCATCGGTGTAGGGTTTCAGCTCCAGATCCACACCCCAACCGAGGGCGGCGGTCTTGTAGTCCTTCATGATGTTATAGATATCACCGTTGGCACCGATGATATCAAATACGCACATGGACCGTTTTTCGGCGGCCTGGGCGGGGCTAAGTGTCAATGCAAGTGCAGCAGTGGCTGCTGTGGTAAACGCCTTCAAATAGCGCATGGCTTGTCTCCTGGTTACTTCTTAATCTAATTCAAAGCGGCCCCAAGGGGCCGCAAACAGGCTTACAGCAAATCGTCAATATTGACCGCCGGTCCGGATTTGGCGGCGTCATCCCAGAAAGTCCCAAGCCCACCAATAGGGGTGCGCTTACCGGTATTTTCTGTCCATTCCCGGTCGGAAATGCCAGTGATGATGAAGCCGGCAATGGCATCCATCATGGCGTATTCCGGATCCAGATTCTGGTCGTTGGCGGCAAAGTCACGGATGGCCTTGCGCATGCGTTCGTCGTCGCCCTTGCTGAAGGCGCTCATTGCATACAGGGCGCTGCCCAGGCGGACGCCACCATCAAAGCCGGCCTTGGCAGAGGCTTCCAGCTCTTTCCACGGTTCGGCATTGGCCGGAGCCAGCATGGGCAACAGGTTCCAGACGGCAGCACGGGTACCACGCGGTACGCCCCACCACTTGTCGTTATCCAGGCACTTCATGTTGCGCTCTACCTTGGCGGCGAGATCGCGGGGTACGCCCACGGCGCCGTCGGAGGCACCGTCATTGAGCAGGGCCTGGACACCGGAGATGTTGCCGACCATCCACACCAGCTCGTCGAAATCGGTTTTCAGCTTGGGGCATTCGCCCTCTTTCTGTTCACCGAAGGCGGTCTTCATGTTCTTGTAGGCGGTGTACTGGCGATCAGCCGCAATGGCAGACCAGCGTTTCTGTTCGATGCGTGCGTCCTGGGCTTCATTCACGTTGCCATCCTTGACGCCACGCATGTAGCGCAGCTCGGCGTCAATGGCGATCTGTTCTGCACAGGTGGCAGCGGTGGTGAAGACCATGGCGCCCAGCTTCTCTGGATGTGAGCCGACGCGCTCGAAGGCCATCAGCAGCGGGGTTTGAGCCTCGCCGGTGACACAGGCCATGCGCACATCGTCAAAGGTGAGCATGTAGGGAAGCATCTCGGAGCGGCCGAAGCTGATCAGCACGTCCCCGGTTGTCTTGTAGATGACGCCACAGCCTTGCAGAGCCAGGATGGCGCCCCCTACCAGGGCCAGACGGGAATGTCCTAGCATTTTTGTCAAGGTCAGAGAACCCATTCTATAGCTCCTTGTTATTGTTCTCGGATTAGGGCGATCAAAGGTACGAAAGTCTGTCTATTGGCACAAGCGGCAATTACAAAAAAGCCTGCAAGCAATTACAAACAATAAATTTGCTTTATGATGGAATACGTTACGTTGTGCTGCGCATCCACCGGGAAAGTAAGACTTTATTATGACTGATTACACTGACATCAAAGACATGAAAGCCTGGCTGGCTGGCGAGAGAAGCGGTGTTTCTCTCGCCATGAATACTGCCCGTGGTGGCCTGCGCATCCTGGAAACGCTCGGGGTAGTGGGGCGGCAGGGGCTCAACTGGATGCTCGGCGATCGCCCGCCAGTACCGGCTTTGCTGCGTACTACCTTCGAATCCCTGGGTACCACCTACATCAAGCTGGGGCAGTTTATTGCCAGTTCGCCGTCGATTTTCCCGGAAGAGTATGTGGTGGAATTTCAGCGTTGCCTGGACCGTACCCCGGCACTGCCGTTTCACTATATTCGCGAAACCATCGAAACAGAGCTGGGTGCATCTCTGGAGTCGCTATATCAGTCGGTCGACCCCAAGCCATTGGCCAGTGCGTCCATTGCGCAAGTTCATGCGGCGAAGCTCAAAAACGGACAGGATGTGGTGATCAAGGTTCAGCGACCGGGTGTGCGTAATGTGCTGCTCACCGATTTCAATTTTCTCTACTTTGCGGCACGTGTGACCGAGCGTCTGGCACCGGGTCTGTCTCGTTCTGCCATTTCCGGTGTCATCGAGGAGCTACAGGCTGGCATGCTGGAAGAGTGTGACTTCATCAAGGAGGCGCACAATCTGCAGGCGTTCAATGCTTTCCTGCGTGACACCGGCAATACCTCAGCGGTGGCACCGGATCCGGTCATGTCCCACACCACCGGCAAGGTGCTGACTATGGAGCGCTTCTTCGGGGTGCCCCTCACTGACATGAATGTGCTCAAACAATATACGGATGATCCGGCGCAAACCCTGATCTCTGCCCTGAACACCTGGTTCTCCAGTCTGATGCTGTGTGATTTTTTCCATGCGGATGTACATGCTGGCAATTTGATGTTGCTGGAAGATGGGCGGGTTGGTTTTATCGACTTTGGTATTGTCGGTCGAATTCGCCGCGAGGCCTGGGATGGCATGGCCAAATTCTTTGACGCCATCGGTCGGGGTGATATCCGCCAGATGGCGGAAGCCATGGCGATCATCGGCATGACCCGGGAAGAGGTGGATGTGGATGCGCTGGCGCGGGATATCGAAAGCCTGCAAGGCGCATTGGGCCAGGTTGACCCGTCTGCATTGGTGCAGGCCGACCGCAACGACAAGGAGGTTAACCGCTTGCTGATGGATCTGGTGAAAATCGGTGAGGGCCACGGCATTCGTTTCCCTCGCGAATTCGCCCTGCTACTCAAGCAGTTCCTCTACTTTGATCGTTATGTGCAGGTGCTGGCACCAGAAATGGATATGTTCAGTGATAACCGCGTGGATATGTTTGGCGCGATTGATGATATGCCAGGCGGTTTTCTGCACTAAAAGCAGCTAGCTAGAAGCTGCACTGGTAGGGTAGGCAAAGGTTGGAATGTTCCTCGTGCTTCGTCATTTCTACGAAGCCGCTGTAGGAGCGGCGCTTGAGCCGCGAATCGCGCTTGCGCGGAAATCGACCGCAGGGCGATCAGACATTTGAGTGTTCGACAGGTCTTTCCAGAAAGAACGGCGGCTAGGTTTCTCCTTTGCCGCCTCGCTCGCTACGCTCGGTTCGCCATGCAAGCATGGGCTCCTACAGCCTTTACTGGACCGCCTACAAGTAACTTCATGGAAAAACCTCGGGCAGGGCGCCGCGTGCTTTGCAAGTCCCTGCCGCGTCGCAGCTAGAAGCTTATAGCTCGTAGCTGCTTTTCACTCCACCGGATCCGCACATTCCCCTTTCGACGGATTGAGTTTGCAGCGGATCTTGCGTTGCAGGGTCAGCATGTCGGCATCGTAGTAGTTTTTTTCGCGCAAAGTCAGGCGAGCTTCCTGCATCATGGTTTCGTACTCGCGCTTGTCCGCATCCGGGATTTCGATCCACCAGCGGTCCGGTACCTTGGCAGCTTCCTGGTCCAGTCGTTCCTTGATCAGGTGATAGCTGTTGAAAAACTCCTCGCGAACCAGCTGTGCCACCTCGTTGGGGAATTTATCCTTGCGACCGATCAGTTGCATGGTGATCTGCGCCAGCGGGTAGTCGATGATGCCGCCATCCGGTGACATGCCCTTGTAGAGTTCCAGCACCTCGTAGGCCACCAGCGGGGCTGCCAGTACATCGACGACGCCGTTGTTGAACTTGTTGGGGGCAGAAACGATATCAGAGGCGACAGGGGTGGCGCCGATCTGCGAGACCATTTCCGCCTGGGTTGGGTCATAGTCGAGTACGGCTACCCGTTTGCCCGCCGCATTGGCCAGGGTGTTGATGGCTCTGTCGTTGACGAACACATAGGCGCCGCCGGCAGAGGCCAGGCCGAGAATGACATACTCGCCGCTCACCATCTTGTCTGCAGATTTGGGGCTGGCCATAACCTGCAGCAGGATTTTCATATGCTCTTCGCTGGGCACACCGCCGATGGAATCGATGGTGCCGGTATACTTGTTGAACAGGCGACCGCGCAGGCCAGTGATCAGGGCTGCATCGCAAATGCCTGCTTTCAGGTCTTCTACCGCCACGCTTTCGTTGGTGTAAGCCTGTATATCCAGCTCCACGCCGTATTCCAAAAGGCGTGTGCGCTGATCTTCGGCGGCTTTGTAGATGGGCCCGGCACGACCGGCAATATCCCAGATACAGATACGTCGCTTGAGGGGTTCCCCCATGCTGAAACCGGTCACTTTCTGCATCGCGTCGATGCGGTCATCAAGGCTGCGGCTCTGGTCGTAGGCGATAGCACGCAGCTTTTCAGCCAGCTCAGGGGTGAGCGATACCCCCGGGGCAAACTTTTCCAGTTCGGCCTGTTGTGCCGGCGTCAGATTCAGTGAGTTGTCTGCGTTGGCGATGAGAGCGCCGATCAGCAGTTGAAGAATGAGCAGATGGCGAAAAAAATTCACGCAAGCCTCCATGGGCATTTTGTTGTTTGAACCGGAAGTCGTCGCTTCAGGTTGAACGCCCATTGTGACAGTCGTGACTGACGAGTCGCTGGCTGGCCAGCCGGGGAGGCTGGCCCCGATGCCAACGGTGATGTCACCGCATAAGCTTTATTCCGTATCCTGGCTGCATTCGGGTCGCTGAGGATCCAGATTACAACGAATACGTTTCATGATTTTCAACATGGTGGCGTCGTAATAGCCGGTTTCGCGCAGTTTCAAACGCGCAGCGCGCATCATGCTGTCGTATTCCTGTTTTTCATGGTGATCCACGTCGATCCACCAGGTTGCCGGGATCTGTCCCGCTTCTTTTTCCAGGGCATTCTGGATAGACGAAAAACTGTCTGCTGCCACTTCCCGGATCACTGCCGCGAATGCGGGAGGAAAACGATCAGTTTGACCAATCAACTGGGCGGTGAGCTGAACAATGGGGTAATCAACGATGCCACCGTCGGGTTCCATACCCTTGTAAAGCTCCAGTACCTGATAGGCAACAAGTGGTGCGGGCAGTACATCTACACTGCCGTTGTTGAACTGGTTGGGGGCCGTGGCAAGCGTAGTGGCTACCGGGGTGGCACCAATCTGTGCAACCATCTTCGACTGGCCGGGATCGAAATCCAGTACGGCAATCTTTTTCCCTGCGACGCGCTCCAGTGAATTCAGCCTCTTGTCATTGACAAATAAATAGGCGGCGCCGGCGGGGGTAACTGCCAGAGTCTGATATTTGTTGCTGACCATGTTTTCGCTGAGCTGAGGCAGAGCGATGGATCGCATCAGCATATCCATATGCTTCAGCGACGGTAGGGCGCCGATGGCATCGATAGTACCGCTGAAGCGGACGAACTGGCGGGCGCGAAAACCGCTCATCAGGGCTGCGTCGCATTGACCGTTTTTCAATGATGCGACCATGGCACCTTCGTTGGTAAAGGCCTCCAGGCTGATATCAATTTTATAGCGGAGCAAATCCAGGCGCAGGTTGGTGGCACCATTGAAAATGGGGCCGGAGCGACCGGACAGATCCCACAAACAGATATGACGCTTGAGCATATCGTCCGGGCCCAGGCCCATTTCCTCACGCGCTTCCGTCAGGTGTTTTTCCTGTTTGGGAGTCAGTGTCAGAGCCTGACTGGTGCAAGCCAGAGACAGCAGGGCCGAGCCCAGAAGGCTGGTAATAAGGGTGCGATAATTCCCCATGACGCTTCCTTTGTCATTCGTTGTCATGCTTATAGCATGTAGAAGGGGAGGGAAGTTTTACCGCCTGTATGACAATTGTACGCGGCGTCTGGTGGCGCCGCGTAATGCCCGCTTCAACGTCAGCTCAAGTGATGCTGCATTCCGAGCGGGTGGGGTCGAATTTGCAGCGTATTTTGCGCTGCAGATCCAGCATGTCGCTGCTGTAGTATTTTTGCGCACGCAGTGCATCGCGGGCATCCTGCATCATCACTTCGTATTCCCGCTTGTCCTTGTCAGGAATAGCGATCATCCAGCGCTCAGGCACTCGGCGTGTTTCCACTTCAATGCGCTTTATCACGTCTGGGTAGGCTTCAAAGGAGGCCTCACGAATCAATTGCGCCACCTCATTGGGAAACTTGTCCAGGCGACCGATCAACTGCATGGAAAGTTGTGTTAGCGGATAGTCGACCACGCCACCATCCGGGCTCATGCCTTTATACAGTTCGAGAATTTCATAGGCGACCAGCGGGGCGGGCAGGATATCGATCTGGCCATTGTTGAACTTGTTGGGGGCGCTGACGATATCGGTGCTGACGGGGGTGGCACCAATGGCTGCCACCATTTCTGCCTGGGTTTCATCATAATCGAGAACGGCAACCCGTTTCCCGGCAGCCTTGGCCAGGGAGCTGATGCTTCTGTCGTTAACGAAAATATGTGCGGCGCCAGCCGGGTAGATGCCCATTACCACGTAATCCCCCTGCACCATGTGACCGGCTTGTCTGGGGTGAGCCATCACCTGCAGCAACGTTTGCATATGCTTCTGGGAGGGTACCGCGCCGATGGCATCTACACTGCCGCTGTATAGGTTGAACTGGCGAGCACGCAATCCGCTCATCAGGGCGGCATCGCAACGGCCGGCCTTGAATTCATCCACCATGACGGTTTCGTTGGTGTAAGGCACCAGATCCAGGTTGATGCCGTATTCCAGGGCCAGTGCCCGTTGCTCCATGGCAGCATTGAATACCACGCCGTTACGGCCGCCGATATCCCAGATGCAGATGGTGCGTTTCAGGGTGCTGCCGGCGGGCATCTGATCCAGTCCCACCATCTGGCTGATGGCTTTCAGTCGGCTCCGAACCGGCATCTCTCTGGTGTAAAACACATCCTCGAGCTTTTCGAGGGTGGAGTCAGTCAATGTAACGCCGGGCAACAGTGTCTGGAGTTGCTGCTTCTGTGATTCTGTCAGGTTGGCCGCGCTCAGCGATGAGCACAGCAGGCTGATAAGAAAGAAAAGAGTAATGGGGCTGCGCATGGTGATCTCCCTGATGCCGCATTCTTGTTATGAGCAATACATTTAGCATGCGCTGGCAGGATAAGGGAGCGCTTTGGCGCAGGGGGTGACCGCGTTACGGCAAGCAGCGGCGAAAAGGTCAATGGGGGCGAGTTGAAAGTTCAAAGTTTAAAGTTGAAACGCGGGAAAGGGCCGGGGGTATTTGAGTCCGGTGTCGGCGCTGCATTTAGTCGCGGGCACCGAACCGGGCAGATACGTTTCCAAACGTGATCGCGCCTTTTCAACTTTGAACTTTGAACTTTCAACTCAAGCTTTTTACTTAGGCTGCGCGTCGATGGAGACACCGTTGACGTCGCGGCTGTCCGGGCCGAGCAGGAACAGGTAGGGGGCCATGATCTCGTCCGGAGTTTTCAGGGTCTGCGGGTCTTCGCCGGGGTAGGCCAAGGCGCGCATGTCGGTGCGGGTGCCGCCGGGGTTGAGGGTGTTGGCGCGGATGTTGCTGGTGTTCTCCAGCTCTTCGGCCAGCACCTGTGCCAAGTTTTCGGTGGCGGCCTTGGAGACGGCATAGGCGCCCCAGAAGGCGCGGCCCTTGCGGCCAACACTGGACGAGGTGAACAGCAGGCGGGCATCGTCGCTGGCACGCAACAGCGGCAGCATGGCCTGGGTCAGGTAGAAGGCGCTGTTCACGTTTACCTGCATCACCGAATCCCAGGTGCCGACACCGTAGCGCTCCAGCGGAGTAATGTCGCCGAGCACGGAGGCGTTATGCAGGATGCCGTCCAGGCGTCCGAATTCCTTGTCGAACAGGCCGGCCAGTTCCTGGAAGTCTTCCGGGCGGGCTACCGCCAGATTCACCGGTGCCAGGGCTGGCTCCGGGCCGCCAGCGGCCTTGATCTCGTCGTAGACCTTTTCCAGCTTTTCCGGGGTGCGTCCCAGCAGGATCACGGTGGCGCCGTGGCGAGCCAGGGTCAGTGCGGCGCTGCGGCCGATGCCGGCGCCCGCGCCAGTGACAAGGATAATGCGATCCTTGAAAGCATCGGAGGGGCATTGGTAAGCCAGTGCTTTTGCATTCACGGATGACAATTCGCTCATGCGGTACTCCTTGTGTTTATTGTGTGCAGCAGGGGTAACAGATCGCTGCCCTGCTCCAGATAATAATCGGCTTGCCAGTCGTGGGGATCATCATCCGCGTCGATATAACCGAATGCCGCCACGGCGGTGGCCATGCCGGCATTCTGACCGGCCTGGATGTCACGCAGGTGGTCGCCCACATAGAGGCAGTGGGCCGGGTCGACACCGTCCTGGCGAGCCGCCATCAGCAGGCCTTCCGGGTCCGGTTTGCGCTGCTTGACATGGTCCGGGCAGATTACCGCACTGACGCGCTGGTCCAGATGCAGGCCCGCCAGCACCGGCCCGGTGAACCGTGACGGCTTGTTGGTCACGATCCCCCAGGGGAGGCCATTGGCCTCCAGCCAGTCCAGCGTTTCCGCCATACCGGGGAACAGGCAGGTATCCACGGCCAGGTGTTGCTCGTAGGCATTCAGCAGTTCATCCAGAAGGGCCGGAAACTCCGCATCCTCCTGTCCCACGCCAAACCCCAGCTCGGTGAGGGCGCGGGCGCCATTGGATACATTGGCGCGCACCGCGGAATAGCTTACTTCCGGTCGGCCATGCTGTTTCAGCAGGGTATTGAGCACCGTATAAAAATCCGGTGCGGTATCAATCAAGGTGCCGTCCAGATCGAAATAAACGGCTTCAAGCTTTTCCATACATTCTCTCTACAACGCCGCTGTAGGAGCGCCGCTTGAGACGCGAAAAAAACAGTTTCGAGGTACAAATAACGAGGAGCAAAAGGCACAACCGGTTTGGCTTTTCGCAACTCGAACCTCGTTACTCGCTTCGCTCGTTTCGCGCCTCAAGCGGCGCTCCTACAGGGGAAATTTATTCGCCTTTCACCGCGTGCATCAGATAGTTCACCGACACATCCCGGTTCAGCTTGTACACCTGGGTCAGCGGGTTGTAGACCATGCCGGTGGTGTCTTTCACTTCCAGCCCCGCGTCCCGGGCCCAGCCGGCCAGCTCCGAGGGTTTGATCAGCTTGGCGTACTCGTGGGTGCCGCGGGGCAGCAGGCGCAGCACGTATTCCGCGCCGACAATGGCAAACAGAAAGGCCTTGGGATTGCGGTTGATGGTGCTGAAGAAAATCTGCCCACCGGGTTTTACCAGGGTGGCGCAGGCGCGGATCACGGATGACGGATCCGGCACGTGTTCCAGCATTTCCAGACAGGTGACCACGTCGTACTGGGCGGGCCGTTCCTCGGCGATCTGTTCCGCCGGAATCTGCCGGTATTCCACCGCCACGCCGGCTTTCTCCGCGTGGATGCGTGCCACCGACAGCGGTGCCTCGCCCATGTCGATACCGGTGACCTCGGCGCCACGCCGGGCCATGCCTTCGGACAGCAAGCCGCCGCCGCAGCCGATGTCGATGACTTTTTTGCCGGGCAGGCTGACGCGCTCGTCGATGTAATTGAGACGCAGCGGGTTGATGTCGTGCAGCGGGCGGAACTCGGAATTGGGGTCCCACCACTGCTCCGCCAGGGCATTGAATTTGGCGATTTCGCCGGCGTCTACATTGGGGATCTGCGGTTGCTGTTCAGTCACGGTCGGCTCCGGCAATTTTTTCCTGCCACTGCTGGGCATTCTTGAGGATCACGGCTTCGTTGAGGGTGGTGAGTGTGCGGTTGTCCATCAGGCAGCGCCCACCCACCCAGGTATGCGTCACCTGGTCGCGGCTGGCGGCATAGATCAATTGCGCCACCGGATCATAGACCGGCTGGGTCTCCAGACGGTTCAAATCCACCGCTACCATATCCGCCTGTTTGCCAATTTCCAGTGAACCGAGTTGGTCGTCCCGGCCCAGGGCGCGGGCTCCGTTGAGGGTGGCCATCTGCAGTATTTCGGCGGCGGGCAGAGCGTCGGCCTGGAGGCTGACGCCCTTGCCCAGGAAGGCGGCCATACGGGCCTCGCCGATCATGTCCAGATCGTTGTTGCTGGCGGCGCCGTCGGTACCCAGGGCCACGTTGACCCCGGCCTTGCGCAGTTTTTCTACTGGTGCAAAACCGCTGGCCAGCTTCAGGTTGGATTCCGGGCAATGCACCACCTGGGTGCCGGTTTGTGCCACCAGGGCGATCTCGTCCTCGGTGAGCTGGGTCATGTGCACTGCCAGCAGACGTGGCGAGAGCAGGCCCAGGTTCTTCAGGCGAGTGAGCGGCCTCTCACCGGTGTTGCCCACCGCCATCTGGATCTCTCCGGCGGTTTCGTGCACGTGCATCATCATCGGCACGTCCAGTTCCTCGGCCAGGGTCAGCACCTTCTGAAGGGGACCGTCGGACACGGTGTAGGGAGCGTGTGGGCCGAAACCGATCTGGATGCGAGGATCATGGCGCCACTCGTCCATGGCATCGGTGGCCAGGCGCAGGTAGTCCTCCGGCCCGGCGCCCATGGGCGTGGGGAAATCCAGAATCGGGCAGAACAGGCTGGCGCGCAGGCCTGCCTCCACCGTGGCGCGGGCAGCGCTGGCCGGAAAGAAGTACTGGTCGGCAAAGCAGGTGGTGCCGGAGCGAATCATCTCTGCCGCTGCCAGCCGGGTGCCGTCGAACACGAATTGCTCGCTGACGAACTGGCCTTCCGCCGGCCAGATATGTTTTTCCAGCCAGGTCATCAGCGGCAGGTCATCGGCAATACCGCGCAGCAGGTTCATGGCGGCGTGGGTA
>OJBY01000100.1_pt1 | contig 54953 bp, 55 predicted proteins | sample 1591731 | NCBI WGS metagenome assembly OJBY01 (sample SAMN05416837, study PRJEB24817) | seawater metagenome | isolation source: Sea water | place: Canada:Atlantic | collected 2013-07
CTCGTGGGCTCGGAGATGTGTATAAGAGACAGACATCGAAAGAGGTTCCTGCAGAAAGGCTGGCCGACCAATTGGCCGGAACATCGCCAATCCTTTGCAGCAGGATCAGATTGGGATTGCCAAGCTGGAAAGCCACATCGGCCTGCGTGATCGGCGCGCCATTGATGTTCTGCGCAGAATCGAGCGGCACATCACTCATGCGCATTCCGCTGTCAAAATAGACCTGCAGCGCAGGTGGGACATCCCGTGTGCCATCATCGAAGCCTGACCAGTCGTAGTCCGATCCGTAATAGGAAATACCACTTTGGAACGTGGTTTCGGTGTTGAGGCTGAGACTTCCGCCCACAGTCACGAAGCTTTCATCGGGAACGGCGCGGGTGGTGAGGTTGATCACGCCGCCGCCAAATTCTCCTGGAAAATTGGCCGAATAGGTTTTCTGGACCAGACTGGATGCGACGACATTCGTGGGAAAGATATCGAGCGGGACAACGCGGCTAAGCGGCTGTGGCGACGGCAGTGGCAATCCATTCAGCAAGGCCAGTGAATAGCGATCCCCCAGCCCGCGAACATAAACAAAGCCCTGCCCCTGCACAGAAAGGCCGGTTACGCGGCCCAGCGCACCCGCAATATCGCCTTCGCCGGTGCGCGCGATTTCGGCAGTGGACAGCACGCTGACTACCTGCGTGGAATTGCGCATTGGATCTCGATTGATGCGACCTGTAACAATGATCGATCCGCCGGGGACAGAAACTTCGGGTTCCTGATATTCATCGCCTTCGGGATCGGTCTGCGGGGCTTCTTCGCCGTCCTCATCTTGCACTGCGGACGCCAATTCGTCGTCTGATTGGGGAAGTGGCGCCATCGATTGTGCAAGAGCCACGCCCGGAACGGTGAGCGCGGTGGTGAGAAGGAGCAAAGCCGCCAGCTTGTTGCCAGTGGTCATCATCGGGAAATCCCTCATTTACGATCCGTAGGTAGGCCGAGTGGTCTGTTTGCGCCGCGCCCGGAAAATTATTGCCGTAGAGGCGGGGCCGAACATGATGTCGGCGCCGCCTCCCCGTTCTCTGGTTCAGTTGAAGACCGGAATGCTCGTGCAATTGCCGGTATTATTACCAAAGCTTATGGCCGAGGAATCGCAGGTCCATCCTTGCGTCCAGTCATTGGAGGCTTCGACTGCTCCGATGAAATCTGCCGCCTCGAAGAAGCTACCCAGTGTCGTAACGTCGAAAATGTCTGCGAACCCGTCTTCACTGGTTCCGTTAAGGTAACCATTCACGATCGTGTTGGTGTAGCTTTTGTTGTTACCGGTTCCGGCATCAAACAACGACTCGGCTGAAGCCGCGGTTACGCTGCTGCCATCGCGAAAATCCGTCGCGCAATCGAGAGCGACCGAGAAGAAGCGCGGCGGGCCAACATCATCCAGGCCGGTGTCGGCGGAGCGAACCGTCTGCGTGTTGTCGATACGGATACATGCCGTGCCCGATGCCGAAGCATCCCACATCAGCGTATTATACAGGCCGTAATCGGCACCGCCACGGATGCGGATGGCCTGATCATTGTCCTTGCGCTGAATGAAGGTGCCATTCGCAATCGTGGTATTCTGACGTGGCAACTGGTCTTCCAGCCCATTGGTGGAATCCGCTTCGATGATGCCGTCACCCACGCCTGAACGTTGCGCCACCAGAACAAACTGGAGATTGGCCTTTACGCCGGTATCGGTATCCAGCGAATCATCCTCAGCGCCCGCGACGATAAGCCGCTTCATATTCACGTAGCCGCCGAAAAATTCGACGCCGTCATCCGATGAATTGATCGACTGAATATCGGAAAGCTGTGTCCCCGTGCCGGTGCCGCCAGTGGTGAGCGATTGCAATTCGCTGTCACCCGAAAGGACGAACCCGGAATACCGTATCTGTACGAAGCTCATCGAACCGGAATTGTCATCGTCTGTTGCCCCGCCGAAGAATGCAGGATCAGCGGCGCCTTCGACCTGCCGTTCGCACGATACAGTGCCCGGCGTTGCCGCTGGCTGGAAGCAGTCGGTGACCGGCGCGCGGCCAGAAAGAACCACCCCGCCCCACTGGCCCGAGGAATCCGCATTGTTGAGGCCAAGTACATTGTCACGGCTGGTGAAGATGATCGGCAGCGCCGCGGTACCATTGGCATTGATGCGGTTTCCGCGCGTCACATTGAGGAAGGATGATCCGCTGGCGTAGATGATTACACCCGGCTCAATCGTCAGCTCGACATCGGTATCGGAGAGGCCGTCACTCGTATCAGGAGCAGCGCCGCCATCGGTGCCGACATTTACCTGGCCATTCAGCCGATAGAGCAATCCCGGTACGCGCGGCAGGGTGGATGACGTGTTGAACCGCTGCGGAGTCGCGCAGACGCGCCATTCGCCTTCTGGACCAGTGATCGTGCCTTCGTCGGCAAGCCCCTGTGCATCGGCTATCGTCGGGCAGCCATTGGCAGGGGTAACCAGTGCCGAAGTCGGTGTGGGAGTAGGCGTGGACGTCGGCGTGGGGGTAGGGTTGTTGATGATGACATTACCACCCGTGCCGGGCGATGCGATCTCATCCGGGCCGCATGCGGCAAGCGCCAGGATAGAACTTCCAAGGATAAGTGAACGGGAAAGTTTGGTCACGACAATTGGCCCCTCAAGACATTTCGAGAATCTGGATTTCGACGCGAATTTGCGTTCGCTAAAGGGGGCACTAGGCCTTGCGCGTGACAGTTTGTTTGCGGCTATGTGACGATAATAAGAATCTTTTCACATCCGGCATAAACATTTGTTCTATATGATATTTACTTTTCCACCGCCGGACAGACCCGCCGTAATATTGCGGATTTGTGACAATGTTGCAGTTTTGTTGCAGCAGTCCGTCCGACTGGTCATAATGGCGCCAAGGATAAAAGGAGAGTTTGTGATGCTTACAACGCTTGTATTCGCGCCACTCATGCTGGCCCAGGCGGCCACCGCACACATGGTCGAACAGGAATATGAAATCCGCGAAGTTGCTTACGAGGAATTGCTGGCAGGTGATGACGCCGCAGCTATAACAGTGCTCGAAGCCGAATTGGCGCAGAACCCGGGTGATCCCGCCGTTCTTATAAATCTGGGCGCTGCTTATGCGCGGATCGGCAATTGGGAACGGGCTGAACATTATTACAGCACTGCACGCGATGGCCAGCGTGAATATCAGTTGGAGCTTGCCAATGGGCGTTGGCTGGATTCGCGCGATGCTGCGCGCCTTGCACTCGCCAGTGTCGAATTAGAGGCACTCGCTGCGCGCTGAAATACTTCTGGCAGAGAAGGGGCCTCTAAGGTCCTATAAGCGCCCACCGGCACCAGAGCCCTGGCTGGACAGCACGCAGAGCGGACGTGGTGCTTTACACAGGTGGTTTGTCACGGCGCTGTCATATCGTGTAAGCAAAGGACTCCAATTGAAAGGGTCCTGATGATTCTGCGTTCCGGTATTCTTGCGGCAGCATTCGCGCTGGCCGGCTGTATTGCGCTTCCCGCGCAGGCTGGCGTGCTGGAAATTTCTGCCGATGGCCAAGCGCGCTGGATCGCTGGACCGATTGCCGGTGCCGTGGCAGAAGAAGCGGCTATTCTGGATCCAGTGCCGTTGGGTGAAGTGCCGATAGGCGTGCTGGCCTTGCTGCCAGAAGATGCCGTTGCAAATACGCGCCAGCATGCAGCTGGCATTCCGGCCAATTACGCTGCAATCGTGCAGGATCTGGCCCATCGCTTCGATCTCAGCCCCGCATTGATAGAGGCAGTGGTCTGGCAGGAGAGTCGCTGGCGCACCAACGCCGTCTCTCCTGCAGGCGCCCGTGGCCTCGCCCAATTGATGCCCGGGACGGCCCGCGATCTAGGCGTCGATCCCGATGACCCCATTGCCAATCTTGAAGGCGGTGCCCGCTATTTGCGCGAACAGCTTGATCGGTTTGATGGCGATCTGGAACGCGCGCTGGCTGCCTATAACGCCGGCCCGGGACGAGTCATCCGTTCAGGTGGCGTTCCACCGATTCGTGAAACACAAACGTATGTTGCGGCCATTATGGGCCGCCTTGCCGACCATTCCCGGAGCCCTGAATAACAATGCCGATCCTTATTCGCTTTGCTGCGTTTCTTACCCTGTTGGTCCCATCCGCCGCTTTTGCGCAGGACCCGGCCGGGTCTTCCCCGATCAACAGTGCGTTTGTCTGGATGCGTGATACCATGCTGGGCACGGTCGCCACCACTGTGGCAGTGATGGCAGTGGCCGCGGTCGGCTTCATGATGCTGACGGGGCGCGTGAACTGGCGTTTTGGCGCCACTGTGATCATCGGCGTATTCATCATCTTCGGCGCTGCCTCCATCGTGGCTGGCATCCAGGGTGCGGCCGCAGTCGGCTGAGGCGAGAAACACCATGCAACTTATTCGTCACCCGGTTCATCGTGCACTTACCCGCCCGCAGATGTTCGCGGGCGTGACATTCAATTATTTCATCATCAACGCTCTTGTGACGACCGAGGCCTTTTTGATCCTGAAAAGTTTCTGGATCGTGCCCATCCCATTGGTGATGCACGCAGTCGGCTATTTTGCATGCCTGCGCGAACCTCGGTTTTTCGACCTCTGGCTGACCAAGGTCGGCAAATGTCCGCGGGTGAAGAATTACAAGCGCTGGGGCTGCAACTCCTACGCTGCGTGACAAACGCATCCAATCGCGCCTTGGCGACGTAGCTATGGCAAGGAGAGACACATGAAAACCAAGTGGCTTGGAGCCGCTGCCTGGAGCGCCAAGGAGGCGCATGCCGGCGATCGCCTGCCGTATGCGCGGCTTGTCGACGCGGGCGTGATGCTGCTGCGCGATGGATCACTGATGAGCGCGCTTCAGGTTCCCGGTCTGCTGTTCGAAACCGAAGATACAGATGCATTAAACGCGCATGCAGCCACGCGTGAAGTGATGCTGCGATCCAATCTTGATGCCCGCTTCGTGATGTATCACCATGTCATCAGGCGGCGGGTCAGCGTGGAGCTTGAAGCCAGCTTCGATGATCCGCTGTCTGCACATATTGATCGCCGCTGGCGGGACAAGCTTTCCTCTGGCTCATTATTCGTCAATGACCAGTTCCTGACGCTGGTGCGCCGCCCCGCGCGTGGCAAGGCAGGCTTTGCCGAACGTGCCGGCAAGATCTTGCGCCGGCGGTCCAATGAAGCCGAGGATATTGATCCCAGGGATTTACGCAGCCTGCGCGCCGCGCTTCAGGCACTGGCCGCCAGTCTTGGCGATTATGGCGCCCAGCCGCTGGGCGATTACACCAGCCCGCACGGCAATGAAAACAACGAGCTGCTGGAACTGCTCTCTGCGCTCTACAATGGCGAGATGCGGCCCGTGCGACGGCCGGACATGGAAACCGACATTGGTCGCATGATCCCCTATCGCCGCGCCAGCTTTGGTCTGGATGCGATGGAGTTGCGCGGATCGGGCGGGGTGGATTTCGCCTCCATGCTCAGCCTCAAGGACTATCCTGACGCGACCAGTCCCGGCCTGCTCGATGGCATGTTGCGACTACCGTATGAAATGGTCGTTTCCGAAAGTTTCGCCCCGCAGGAACGCCAAAGCGCGCGCGAACGGATTGATCTTGCCATTCGCCGCCTCAAAAGCGCGGATGAAGATGCACAGGCCGAACGTCTGGACATGATGTCTGCGCGCGATGAACTGGGCGCGGGCAGCGTGTCATTTGGCGATCATCATCTGACTATCATGGTGCGCGAACGCAGTCTGGAACGGCTGGACGATGCCACCGCCGCAATTGCCGCCAGCCTTGCCGATACAGGCGCCATAGCAGTGCGTGAAGATACCAATCTTGAACCAGCCTTCTGGGGTCAGCTTCCCGGTAACGAACATTACCTCGTGCGCCGCGCACTAATCTCTACAGCCAATATGGCAAGCTTTGGCAGCCTCCATGGATTTGCTTTGGGACAGGCAGACGGCAATCACTGGGGCGAAGCGGTCACGCTGTTGCAGACCACCAGTTCCACCCCTTTCTTCTTCAATTTCCACCACGGCGACCTGGGCAATTTCTCTGTCATCGGGCCAAGCGGTTCGGGCAAGACCGTGGTCATGAACTTCCTCGCGGCGCAGGCGCAAAAGTTTTCGCCTCGCACGATATTGTTCGACAAGGATCGCGGCGCGGAATTGTTTATTCGCGGCATTGGCGGCAGCTACGACCGCATCCGTTCAGGAGAGCCGACCGGCTTCAATCCGCTTGCCCTGCCCGATACGCCTGCCAATCGCGGCTTTCTGCGTGATTGGTTATCGGTCCTGCTCAAAGCTGAAGGGCCGGAAGAAAGCGCCACGATCGCAACCGCAGTAGACGCAGCCTATGCCAATGACAGTGCGCTGCGCCGCCTGCGCCATTTCAAGGAATTGGTGTCTGGCAGCCGCCGTCCGCAACCGGGCGATCTGGCAGACAGGCTTTCTGCCTGGATTGATGGCGGCGAACATGGCTGGCTGTTTGATAATGCTGAAGACAGGCTGGACCTGTCCACCCGCGTGATGGGTTTCGACATGACCGCGCTGCTGGAAAACCCCAAGCTGCGCACCCCTGTAATGATGTATCTGTTCCACCGCATTGATGAACGGCTGGACGGGCAACCCACGATGATCCTCATCGACGAGGGGTGGAAGGCGCTGGATGACGAGATTTTCGCCGCGCGCATCCGTGATTGGCTCAAGACCTTGCGTAAACGCAATGCACTGGTCGGTTTTGCCACGCAAAGCGCGCGCGATGCGCTCGACAGCAAGATTTCGACCGCGCTGGTGGAACAGACCGCCACGATGGTATTCATGCCCAACGCCCGCGCTAGGCCAGAGGATTATTGCGAAGGCTTTGGTCTGACAGAGCATGAGCTTGCGCTGATCCGCAGCTTGCCCGCACACAGCCGTTGCTTTCTGGTGCGCCAGCCAGATGCCAGCGTTGTCGTCCGGCTAGACCTGTCCGGTGCGCCCGAAGTGCTGGCCATGCTCTCAGGCCGCGAAAGCAGCGTTAGACGGCTTGATCTGCTGCGCGAAGCTGTGGGCGATGATCCTGCCCAATGGTATCCCGCCCTAACGTCCCATCCCTGGCCAGGACCGGCAGGCGAGGAAATCATTGCTGAAGAACCAAGTCGGGAGGCAGCTGAATGAACGCGGCCGCCCAATGCCAGCAGGCGATGTCGGAAGTAGGTGCTGGGATCGGCGCTAGCCTGCGCGGTGTGGATTGCGCTGCCAATGCGATGGCACAGGCCGCCTTCAGCCGCATGTTTGCCGAAGGCGGCTTCCTTGGCCCTACCCTGACCGTTGCGCTGACCATCTTCGTGGCGTTGTTCGGTTTTGCCTTGATGACGGGGCGCACCCGCATCGGCCTGTCTTCGCTGACGCCCAAGATGATCACGCTGGTCGGCGTCATCACTTTCGCGACCAGCTGGTTCGTGTTCCAGATGTTCTTTTTCAACCTGTTCGTGGCCGGCCCCAATTGGATCGCTTCGGGCCTGATGGGCACCGATGGATCGGCCACCACCATCTTTGCTGACAAGCTGGATGCCGTAATGCTCGCCCTGATGGAAGCATCGGGCGAAGATGCCATGGGCAATGATTCCTCGATCTTCTCTCCGCCCGGTCTGCTGTGGTCAGGGGGCACGATGCTACTGCTGGGCACCGTCGGCGTGTTGGCAACGACCAAGATCGCACTTGCCATCCTGATGGGCATCGGTCCGATCTTCATTCTGCTGGCGCTGTTTGATGGCACACGCGGCCTGTTTGTCGGCTGGCTCAAAGGTGTCGTGATGATGGCCTTCACGCCGCTATTCACCGTGCTTGGCGGATCGCTGATGCTGGAACTCGCCATCCCGGTGCTGTCCAGCCTTGCGGCAACCCCGGGCGAAATTGACGTGCGCCCTGCGATGGCTTTCTTCATGATCGGCGCGGTCCACCTTGCGCTGATGTTCATGATCCTCAAAGTCCTCGCTACCATGGTATCGGGCTGGACGGTGTTCGGCTTTGTCTCGAATGCAAAAGCTGACACCACCGGCGCGGCACCACCAGTGAACATGCCGCATTATCAGGTCGCCGCGCCGGCGCTTACCAGCACTACGGCGCGTGAAAGGATGTCCCCCACCAGCCCCGGCGTTGCGCGCGATATCCGCACAGCAACCGCGCCTCCGGCCGCCGCCAATGACAGCGGCGCTGGCACGCATACACGCGAAACCCGCATCATTGGGGGCGCTGCCAGCGCGCCTGCGGGCAATTCCGGAAGCGCGCCATCGCGCTCTCGCGGCATCGGCAGCCGCTTCAAATCCGCCCCAATTCGCTCCACGGAGAAAAGATCATGATCCGGCAAGGCCTTGCTGCCGTGCTTCTGGCTTCAGCCATATTTTCGGCCCCCGCATTTTCGACCGCTGCCTTTGCACAGGACCCGCGCCTGGTGGAACGGCTCTATGATCCGACACAGATCGTACGCATCGTGGGCAAGACAAATGTGCAGACGACCATCCGCTTCGGCGATGACGAACAGATTGAAAACGTTGCAGTCGGCGATTCACAGGCCTGGCAGGTTACGCCCAATCGCCGTGCCAATCTGCTTTTCGTGAAGCCACTTGCCCCGCGTGCCAGCACGAATATGACCGTGGTGACCAATCGGCATACCTATCTGTTCGATCTGGTGGCCAATCCCGCTACGCGTGAACCGCTGTATATTCTGACTTTCACCTATCCGGTGGAGATCGAGACGGAGGACGAGGAAACCCAGCTGGCAGAGGCAAGCCCGCAGGTGCAGCCTAATGCCATTGAAATGGCGGCAGCCACCGATGACTTTGCTGTGCTGGATCCCGAACAGCTCAATTACAACTGGTCTAGCACCGGCACGGCCAGTTTGCTGCCCGCCGAAGTTTATGACAATGGCGAGGCCACTTTCCTCAGCTGGCCTGCGGGCCGGGCGATGCCGGCAATTCTGCTGAAAAATCATGAAGGGAATGAAGGTCCGGTCAATTTTGCCGTGCGCGGCGATATTATCGTGCTGGATCTCGTGCCCGGCGAAATCATCCTGCGATCAGGAGGTGATGTCGCAATTCTCACCAATCAGGGTGATGCCGGGGCTTTCCTGGCAGACGGCACGTCGCGCCGCAGTGACGCGCGAAACTAGAACGGAGCAGACGCCATGAAACTCGCAATGCGCCTTCCCGAAAGCAAGAGCGGCGGTGCCAATGACGCCGATCCGCGTGACAGTGAATCGACCGAAATTATCGATCTCGCTAGCCGCACGTCCTATCCGGCAGTGGCCAATCGCAAAGGCAGTTCTGACGCGCTGGGACTGATCGCCGGTATCGGCTTTGTCGCGTTGCTGGGCGCAGCGACATTGTGGGGGCTGAATGCCAGCAAGGTTGAAAACGATGCCGCCCAGCCTGGCGCTGCCACGCTGACCGATGTGCCGCCCCCAGCCAGCGTTATACCCGCAGGCGGTTCGCCGGTTGATGGCCTGCCCAGCGCCAATGCAGGAGCTGGCGCAGTGATGCCGCAGGTCGATCCCGCCCCGTCACCTGTCCTCTCACGCGCACCGGGTGCCAATGTTGCGTCCGCGCCATCAAGCAATCCCTATTCCTCTCCCACGCTGGTCTTCGATGGCGGCACGGCCCCGGCATCTGCTGCGGCCAATGCCGCCGCCGCAGACGCAGCCGCAGGTAATACGCCGGCTGGATCGGTTGTTCCGGGCGCTGGCGCGGCAGGCGAATTTGCCGCGCGTATTGGTGGCGTGGGTGGCGGCACCGCAGTCGCCCGTCAGGACATTGATCCACGCACCACGGTGACGCAGGGCACCATGATACCCGCGATCCTTGAAACCGCTATCAATACCGATGTGCCGGGCTTCGTCCGCGCCGTGGTGAGCCAGGACGTGCGCAGTTTTGACGGCGGCCGCGTCCTTATCCCGCGCTCCAGCCGCCTTGTCGGCCAGTATCAGTCCGGCTTGCAGGCGGGCCAGCGCCGCGCCTATGTCATCTGGCAGCGGGTTATCCGACCCGATGGCGTGACGGTGCAATTGCAAAGCCCTGCCACCGGATTCGATGGCACGGCGGGCCTTTCGGGCGAAGTCGACAATCACTTCTTCTCGCGCTTCGGTTCAGCCATGTTGCTGTCCGTGATTGGCGGGCTGACTACAGTGGCAAGCAGCGGGGCCTCTGTCGTCCTTGGCGGCGGACAAAGCGCGGCCAGTACCGCGCTGCAACAGGATGGACAGCGCGCCCCGACCGTCCGCGTGCGCATGGGCGAACCGATCCGCGTCTACACCGCCCGCGATCTGGATTTCGCACAAGCGCCACAGGTCCGCTGAAGTCTGCACACACATGACTGCGGAGATCCACCAATTGCCACAGGATGACAGTGACGCGGTGCCGCAGGTGCCCAGCGGCTCTGTCTATCTCGATGCCTATCTCGCTCCGTTTCGTGAATGGCTCGAACGGGACACGGTGACAGAAATTCTCGTGAACGGTCCGGGGGAGATGTGGGTGGAAGATGCTGCCCGACCTGGCGGCATGCAATGTATCCAAATCGATGCGATTGATGATAAGCTGGTGCAAAGACTGGCCGAGCAGGTTGCGCGGATCAGCCATCAGGGCATCAATCGGGAACATCCGCTGCTGGGCGCGACTTTGCCAGACGGCGCGCGCATCCAGTTCTGCGGCCCGCCCGCAACGCGCAAACACTGGGCGATGGCCATCCGCCGTCACCGCCGGCTTGATCTGCCACTGGACGCCTATGATGCCGGTCCGCTTGCCAAGCCGAACGAATTGCAGCTACCCGATTCTCAGGAGGAGCCTGTCGCATTCCTGCGTGCCGCCATTCGCGCTCGCAAGACTATTCTCATTTCTGGCGGCACCAGCACCGGCAAGACCACTTTTCTCAACGCCATGCTGGGCGAAATCCCGCGCGAAGAACGCGTCGTTCTGGTAGAAGATACACCCGAACTCAAATTCCCCGGCGCCAATTGCGTGGGCCTTGTCGCGGTCAAGGGAGAGCTGGGTGAAGCCAAGGTGACGGCAAATGAACTGCTGCAATCAGCGCTGCGCCTGCGTCCCGATCGCATCGTGCTGGGCGAATTGCGCGGAGCGGAAAGCGTATCTTTCCTGCGCGCCATCAACACCGGCCATCCCGGCAGTTTTTCGACAATTCACGCCAATTCGTTACGCGGTGCGCTGGAACAGTTGAGCCTGATGGTAATGCAGACCGGCATTGGCCTTACCCGCACCGATACCATTGCCTATGCTGCAGGGGTGATCGACGTCATCGTGCAGCTGGACAGGGTCGATGGCAGGCGCGGTATCAGCGCGATTGCAGAGGCGCGCGATCTTGCCGAAAGCTGGGTTTGAACAGGTCAAATGTGACCATGACAGCGGATCGCTTGCGCTAATGACATTGAAACGACAGACGGACATCTATGGCCAGTAACCCCGAAAACCCAGCCTATACCGCCGCCAATGATGGCGCGGGGGCCAGCGTTCGCCAGGCCGAAAACGCCTATTTCAACCGTGAATTATCATGGCTGGCATTCAACCACCGCGTGCTCGAAGAAGCCAATAACACCGCCTATCCATTGCTTGAGCGGCTGCGCTTCCTGTCAATTTCCGGCAGCAATCTTGATGAATTCATGATGATCCGCGTGGCGGGCCTAGCCGGACAGGTGCGCAGCGGCGTTACGGAAATCTCGATCGACGGACGCACACCGCGCCAGCAACTCGCCGCGATCAATGCGCGACTGCATGAACTGGAGGCCAAGCAGCAGCAGGCCCTGCGTACGCTCCGTCCTCTACTGGAAGCAGAAGGCATCCATATCGCTGGCGAGGACCGGATCAGCGAAGCGGCGGAAGGCTGGTTGCGGCAATATTTTCTTGATCACATCATGCCGGTCATCACTCCGCAGGCCCTCGATCCGGCGCATCCCTTCCCCTTTGTCGCCAATGGCGGCATCGGCGCGCTTTTCAACCTGACTCGCGAAAGCGATGGCAGCAAGCTGCTGGAAATGGTGCTGATCCCAGCGGCACTGCCCCGCTTCATCCGCATCCCTGCCGAAGTGCTGGGAGAAGAAGCGATCTATGTCGCGATAGAACGGCTTGTCTGCCGTTATGCCAAGCTGATCTTTCCCGGCTTTTCGATATTGGGTGATGGTGTTTTCCGCGTTCTGCGTGACAGCGATATCGAAATCGAGGAAGAGGCAGAGGATCTGGTCCGCCTGTTCCGCAGCGCGATCCAGCGCCGCCGTCGCGGACAGGTCATCACACTGGAGATCGACGAAAGCTTCGATCCCGAGGCCGAGATATTGTTGCGCGACAAGCTGGGGCTAAGCCAGGCCTTTGTCACCACAACTGAAGGCATGCTGGGCATTTCCGGGCTTGCCGAAGTGGTCGAGGAGGACCGCCCGGAACTCAAATTCGTTCCTTATAACCCGCGCTACCCCGAAAGGGTGCTGGAACATGATGGCGATGCTTTTGCCGCGATTGGCGGCAAGGACATCATCATTCACCATCCTTATGAAAGTTTCGAAGTGGTGGTCGATTTCCTGCGCCAGGCGGCTGCCGATCCCAAGGTCGTTTCCATCAAGCAGGCGCTTTATCGTGCAGGCAGCCAGCCCACCGTTATCAACGCGTTGATAGCTGCGGCAGAGGCGGGTAAATCGGTAACGGCAGTGGTCGAATTGAAAGCCCGCTTCGACGAAGAGCAGAACCTCAAATGGGCGGGCGAACTGGAACGCGCCGGCGTGCAGGTGATCTACGGTTTCATTGACATGAAAACTCACGCCAAAATCAGCATGGTCGTGCGCAATGAAGATGGCGGCATCCGTACCTACTGCCATTTCGGCACCGGGAATTATCATCCGGCGACGGCGAAAATCTACACCGACCTTTCCTATTTCACCGCAGATCCATCACTGGGCCGCGATGCTGCAAGATTGTTCAACTTCATCACCGGCTATATCGAACCGCAGGAGCTGGAACAGATCGCGATAAGTCCGCTGTCGCTTTACGAGCGGATCGTGGAAGATATCGACTGCGAAATTGAACTGGCGCGTCAGGGGCGCCCAGCAACGATCTGGGCAAAGGTCAATTCAATCACCGACCCCGGCATTATCGACAAGCTTTACGAAGCAAGCCAGGCCGGGGTCGAAATCATGCTGGTGGTGCGCGGCATCTGCTGCCTGCGTCCCGGCGTGCCCGGCCTGTCAGACAATATCACGGTAAAATCCATTATCGGCCGTTTCCTCGAACACAGTCGCATCTATGCCTTTGGCAATGGGGAACCCATGCCCAACAACCGGGCAAAGGTTTATATTTCCAGCGCGGACCTGATGGAGCGCAATCTGCGTAGGCGAGTGGAAACGCTGGTGCCGATCACCAATCCGACCGTTCATGATCAGGTGCTGGACCAGGTATTGCTCGCCAATCTTATCGACACGCAGCAAAGTTGGTTGCTCGATGGTGAGACGGGGGGTTATCACCGGGTCGAAAGTGACGGTGACGGGTTCAACTGTCACGAATACTTCATGACCAACCCATCGCTCAGCGGGCGCGGAGAAGCGCTGAAGGAAAGCGGCGTGCCCAAGCTTACATTGCGCAAGGGAACATCGTGACGGCGACAGCGGCAAAGCGCAACGGGCTGAAACTAGAAGTGCCCGACCGGGCAGTTATCGATATCGGTTCCAACACTGTGCGTATGGTCGTGTATTCCGGTCCGCGCCGCGCGCCCAACGTCTGGCTCAACGAAAAAGTGACTGCGCGGCTGGGCCGTGACCTCGCCACATCTGGCAGGATCCCGCGGGCGGCAGAACAATTGGCGCTTGGAGGACTGGCGCGTTTTGCCGCCATCCTCGCCGATCTTGGCGTAGATGATGTCGCCACGGTGGCGACTGCTGCCGCGCGCGATGCCAGCAATGGCAGCCAGTTCATCAAGAAAGTGCGGGCATTGGGATTTGAACCGCGGGTCCTCACCGGCGTGGAAGAGGCCAACACGGCAGCATCTGGCGTTATTGGCGCATTTCCCGGAGCCAGCGGCACCGTGGCCGACCTTGGCGGGGGCAGCCTTGAACTGGCCGGTATTGAAAAGGGACATTGCGTTGAAGCAATCAGTCTGCCGCTTGGAACATTGCGCTTGCCCGCCTTGCACGATGGTGGCCCGGCAGGCTTTCGCAAGAATGTGAAGGCTGAATTGGCGAAGGCCAGCTGGGCACAGACGCAAGATGGGCCGCTCTATCTTGTCGGCGGCACATGGCGGGCCCTCGCCGCCTATGTCATGCACAAGGCTAAATATCCGCTGGGCGATCCGCAGGCTTTCCGTATCCCGCCGGACGAGGCCGAAAAGATCGCGCGCAAGCTTGCCAAGGTCGATCCAGCCAGGCTCACCGCGATTCCGGGCATTTCTTCCAGCCGCGCCGCTGGCCTGCCCGATGCGGCAGCCATGTTGCGGGTGATGCTGAAAGAATTATCGCCAGATGCACTGGTGATATCCGCATGGGGCCTGCGCGAGGGATTGCTTTTCAACCGGCTGAGCGAAGTTGCGCGAGAACAGGACCCCTTGCTCACCGCGGTCACCCATTTTGCAACTCCACGCGGTGCGGACATCACCAGTGCTACGCTGATGGCCGCCTGGACGGCCGAAGCTGTCGATGGCCGCAATCGCGGCAGTGAGCGTATCCGGCTGGCGGCGACATTGCTGTCGCAGGCGGCAGCGCGGATCGAACCCAATATGCGCATATCGCACTCCACCGACTGGGCGTTGGAAAAGCGCTGGGTCGGTCTCGATCACACGGGCCGTGCGATGATTGCACAATGCCTGCGGGCTAGTTGTCGCGAACCTGCTATCACGGAAGAACTTGCTGTATTGGGGAGCGAGGAACAATTGCATCGCGCCTCCGCCTGGGGGCTGGCCATCCGGCTTGGCCGCAAGATCGGTGCAGGCACGCGCATTTCGCTCAAGAGCAGCGCACTGCGTCGCCAGGGCAACACGCTTGTCCTGCGGTTTGAAGAAAGCCGCGCCTATCTGATGGCCAATTCGGTAGAGGCGGAGCTGGCAAGGCTGGCCGATTGGCTCGGCCTCGATCACGACATGGCTGTGGGCGGCGTGTAGAAGGCGGCCCGCGCCTTCCCTCTTTTGATCTTGGTCAATGCGTGACGTGGCGATTGCGGTAAGCTAATCAGATTGGCACGCAGGGGAAAGACGAAATGCAGGAAACCGCTCCGTATAAGATGCAGTTGGAAGGCACTCTTGCAGAACTTGAAACCCGCCTCAGGCGTCTTCAGCGCGATCTTGATGAACCGCATGATCCTGATTCCAGTGAACGCGCAGTGCAAATGGAAGATGATGACAGCCTAGAAGAACAGGCACGACTCGTAACCCGCGAAATTGCTTCTGTCCGGCGTGCGCTGGATCGCATAGCTGCAGACGAATATGGATATTGCGTCCAGTGTGGGGAAATGATTTCGGAAGGACGGCTTGCCGCCCGTCCCGAAGCCGCGCTGTGTATTGCCTGCGCCGAAAAAGGCTAGTCCGACACGGTCGCCATCAATAGCCCCAGCGCAGCCCCAGCCACATCGTGCGCGGCGCGCCCAGATCCATTGAGCCGCCCTGATTGCGGGTGATGATCATCTCATCCGCAAGGTTTTCTATCCGGCCCACGACCGACAGACGCGCGGCGACTGGAATGGAGGCGTATAGATCCAGCGTTGTGGCCGCCGGAAGGACATCGTTCTCCTGATCGCCCTCAAATTGCTTGCCCACATGGCGCAGGGTGGCCGACACCTGTCCGCCTTGCATAAAGGCATAGGAGCCGGTGATACTTGCGGCGACGGATGGAGTTTGCGGCGGACGATTGCCATCAAGACCAGCCGCAAATTCACTGCCAACCACCTCTGCTTCGGTCAGAACCAGTGTGGCGAAAAGGTTGAACGGGCCGCGTTCTGCTTCGGCTGACAGTTCGACGCCCGTAGCCGAAATGGCATCGAGATTGCGGCGTTGGCGCAGATTGGGGGCCAGCGTCACATTGGCGATGGCACCGTCCACCTCATTATCGAAATAGGTGGCCGTCAGCGTGACGCCGTCCACCGGCTTGAGATCGAAACCGGCTTCCCACCCCTGCAGCCGTTCAGGCGCGAGTTCTGCGTTAGCCTGTGTCACCACCGGAAAGACCACAAATGGCCGATAAAGCTCGTTGAGCGTTGGCAGGCGAAAGCCCGAATATACGGCGGCACGCAACTTCAACGCCGCACTCGCTTCTACAAGCGCGCCGGCCCGCCAGGTGACTTCCCAGCCTGTTTCGTCGGAATAGCTATCATCCCGCACGACTGCGCCATCCGCAGCGGTTGCGCGATAATATCCGCCGGTAATGGCATAGCGGTCCGCGCGCACACCGCCTGTCAGGGTCAGCATGTCTGACTGCCAGTCATTCTCCGTAAACACGCCCAGATCGCTGGTTGCCCCGCCGGCAGAGCGGTTTTCGGTGAGATTGCCCGAAAATGCGGAATAGGCATCTTCAAAAAGATCGCCTTCATTGCGGCGGTAATCAGCGCCAACGCGCAATGTGTGGCCACCACCTACTGGCGGACGAATTTCAAACTTGCCGCCCAGCCCGCTTGATGGCGTTTCCTTTTGATCAAGCACGCGCACAAAGCGGGATGAGGAGATCACGACATTGGTGAAGTCGCGCCACTGACCATAGACGAGCGCATCGAATTGCCACGGCCCGCGGCTGACAGCGCGCAGTGACATATCCTGACCTTCCGAAGAATTGTCCGCCCCGTAAAAGCGCAGCGTGCGTTCATCCTCAAACGCCAGTACCTGCGCCTGCAATTCGATCGCATCGCCAAGTTTCTGGACAAGCCGCCCTCCAAGCGACCATGCATCATAGCTAGCGCGCGCAGTGGCCGGCACCCGGCTATCTTCAGGGGTGGTATGAAATCCCGAGCCGCGCTCCCATCTTCCGTGCAGCACGGCAAAGCCGTCGCCCAATTCGGGCGCGATACTGGCGGACAGTTCAGTTGCGCCGCGATGGTTTGCGAGCGTGCTGGCGTTCACCAGGCCAAGCGTAGCTGCGTCGGCGCTGGTCAGTTCCACCTTCCCCGCCAGTGCGCCAGCGCCGAACGGGCCGGAGCCGCCGCCACGCGTCACACGGATACTGCCCAGCCGTTCGGGCGCAATCGAGCTGAAGGGAATATAGCCAAAAAAGGGATCGGCCACCGGCACCCCATCGAGCAGGATAAGCGCGCGACTGGTCGCGTTTCCGCCAAGCGCGCGCAAGGTCGCGCCCTGCGCGCTGGGGTTGGCGGAGCGACTGTCCGACCGCCTGAATTGCTGAAACCCGGCAATGTTTCCCAACACGTCTTCCAATCGGCCCGATGCACTTGCCACGATCTGCTCACGATCAAGCTTCACGGTGGAATAGGCAGGCGCAGCAGGCGTTTCGGCAAGCCCTTCACCAAGAACCGTAATAACATTGGATTCCTGTGCATTTTCATCCTGGGCGAAAACAGGGGTCGCATATATGCAAAGGGCAGCGCCAATGCGCAGCAGGGTCTTCATAGTAATCACATTCCAAGCAGATAATGGCCTGCGCCCCAATAACGGGTGCATGAGGCATCGTCGCCATGTCTGTGGCACAAAACTGCGGAGCATGCAGGCCTTCGCATGAACCGTTGGATAAAATACACTGCGACCAAGACAAACGTGCCAATTGTCCTTAACTTCTGGCCCAAGGGGCGCAAAATAAACCAAGGGAGAATGGGAATGAGGAACTGGATTATCTGCGTGGCTAGCTTTGCAATGCTCTCAGCCTGTGCTGAGGAAGCTGAAGAGCCGGTGATGGAAGAGCCTGTTGAAGACGCGGTGCTCACCGATATGAATGGCGAGACGATGGAAGGCTATCTCGGCACGTGGACGGTGCAATATCCCGATGGCGCGGAAGGCATGACGACGAACAATCCCGATGGCACTTATGACTATGTTCTGCCCGATGGCACGGAAGCCAGCGGCACCTGGGAATTCGGCGCAGCAGAATCCTGCTGGGATGCCGATGGCGACGGCGAAGGCACAGGCGCATGTTATACCGTGAGTGCCGGAGATGAAAATGGCACCCGCGTGCTGACCATGGCAGACGGCACCCAGATTAAGGTTACCCCTGTCAGCGATGCGGCGGATGACGAGACTGCTGCAGCGGTCGAATAACCCCGCACAAACCTAATGGGCTAAAAAGGGGGCGCTCCCATGCAGGAGCGCCCCCTTTTCATTTGCTTATCCGGCCTACCGATCCGCAGCCATTGATATAGACCCGCTCATCCAGCATCGTGATGCGGGCAATATCGCCATTATCCATGCGATACTCGCGAATATCGAGCCCAGTCCCGATAGATTCGTAATCATTGCCCCAGCGTGCTTCCAATTCGACAAGGCTTGGAGGATCTACACGCGTGAAATCGCTGCATGCACGACTTGCTGGCTGCACCGGCGCTTCTGTCCCGCTATCATCCTGCATCTGTGCTGCCGTCTCTGGAGTTACGGCGAGATCATCAAGGAAGCTGGCTGACAAGCCCTCGTTCGGCCCCTCAGCATCATCGGAAAGCTGCGGGGCCAGTGGCGGCGTCGTCGAGATTGCCGGTGCGGGCGCGGCAGATTGCGTATTGTCCGCCGCGACATAATCACCCTCGGTTACGGCATCGTCGCGGTCATAGATGCGCGTCGCATCAAACGGGCCCAGCGGTGTCCCCGCCCTCACGCGCACCAGCGGATAGGGCGCAAACAGCGTGCCGACATAGACGAGTTCGGCTTGGCTCACACTTTTGGGACGAATGCGGAAGACATCGGGCACCGCGCCGGGCCGCGGGTCTTCGAAATGCAGTTCCACGCCATCGGCCAGTTCGCGCACGGTCATCGCCTCAATCGTTTCGGAACCGGACATCGCGGTAAAAACCACACCATTGCTGCGGAAACTGGCGGGTCGGGTCCAGGAAGTGCGCCAGCCACCGTCATCGCCGCGTTCAATATCAAATGTGAAAATCGTGGCATTATGGATGCGCAAGGCCCAGCTGCCTTCAACATTCTGAAGCGCCGGTTCTGCTGTTGTTTGAGCGAATGCGGCATGCGGCAGAGCCATCAGCGCGGCGAGAATTATCAGGATACGTGCTATCATGCGGTCATCATGGCGCAGCACGCGCGTCATAGGCAAGCAAAAGAGCCTCTCAGGCGTTGCGCATGGCGGCTGAATGGATCAAGGACACAGCGCGCCCGCCACCACTTTTGAAAGCAAGCATGGCTGAGATTATCGATGGACGCGCCATAGCGCGCAAGCTGGATGAACAGACGAAGGCACAGGTGACCGAACTGATCGCGTCGGGCCATAACACACCTGGTCTTTCGGTCATTCTGGTAGGACAGGATCCGGCCAGCGAAATCTATGTCCGGCGCAAGATCGAGGCATGTGAACGGGTCGGCATCATTTCGAGCGAACACCGCCTGCCCGACACCACTACGCAGGATGCGTTGCTGACACTGATCGCACGGCTCAACGCCGATCCCGAAATCCACGGCATATTGTGTCAGGTGCCGCTGCCCGAACATATCGATTCGCGATTGGTGCTGGGCTCCATTGCGCCGGGTAAGGACGTGGACGGCTTTCATCCCGTAAACGTGGGGCGGCTGTCCACCGGAACCGGCGGTATCGTGCCCTGTACGCCATTGGGCATTATGATGCTGATCACTTCGGTCATAGACGATCTTACCGGCAAGGATGTGGTTGTGATCGGCAAATCCAATATCGTTGGCAAGCCGGTTGCAAATCTGCTGCTCGATGCGGAAGCAACTGTCACTGTCACCCATATTCATACGCACGGATTGGCTGAAATCTGCCGCCAGGCCGATGTCATCGTCGCCGCCGCGGGCGCACCTGAACTGGTGCGCGGCCACTGGGTAAAGGATGGCGCAGTGTTGATCGATGTCGGCATCACTCGCATCGAAGGTGAAAATGGCAAGACCCGGCTGGTTGGGGATATCGCCTATGACGAGGTGCAGCACGCCCGCGCCGTGACCCCCGTGCCCGGAGGGGTCGGCCCGATGACCATTGCCTGTCTGTTGTCCAACACTGTCAAGGCGGCGCGTGCAGCGGCAGGGCTGAGCCAGGGAAACGGCAGCGATTATGCCGATTTGCCATCCCGCAATATCTTTACCGGATCTGGATCGATACCAAATTAGGCGCAGACCATTGTGATCAAGAGCCAGCCCCCATCGGAAATCGACGTTCTTATTATCGGAACGGGGCTCTCTGGTATTTCGATGGCTGGCCATCTGGGCATGATGTGCCCAGAGATAGATTATATGGTGCTCGAACGGCGCGACCGCATTGGCGGGACATGGGATCAGTTCCGTTATCCCGGCGTGCGATCCGATTCCGACATGCACACTCTGGGTTTCGATTTTGAACCGTGGAAGCATGAAGATGCGATCGCCGATGGACATGCGATCCTCGATTATCTCAACCGCATCGTTGAAGAACGCAGAATCAGCGAAAACATGCATTTCGGCTTCGAAGTCGTCAGCGCAGACTGGGATTCGTCCAGAGCCCGCTGGATTGTAACGGCGCGCGGCAAGGACGGAACCAGTGCGATAATCGCGGCCCGCTTGCTCTATTTTGCCAGTGGCTATTACGATGACGACAATCCGCACGATGCCGATCTTCCCGGCCTTGGCCGCTTCGGCGGGCAGACCGTGGACCCGCAATTCTGGCCTGAAGATCTCGATTATCAGGGCAAGGATGTGGTGGTCATCGGATCGGGCGCGACCGCCGTGACCATTGTGTCCGCGATGGCTGACACCGCCAGCAGCGTCACCATGTTGCAACGCACGCCAAGCTGGATGGCCCCGGGGCCACGCTGCGATACTTGGGGCAAGCGATTTGAACGCTGGTTTCCCGAAAAACCCGCCTATTGGCTTACGCGGCAGAAGAACATCGCGCTGCGCAGCTACTTCTTTGGCCTGTCGCGTCGCAAGCCACGTGTGCTGGCAGAAAAGCTGCGCGGTTTGCAGCGCGGGGCGCTACGCAAAAGTTATGAGCCTCGCCATTTCGAGCCGCCCTATAATCCATGGCAGCAGCGCCTGTGCTTGATGCCGGATGGCAATCTGTTTACAGCCATGCGCCGGGGCCATGCGCATATTGTGACCGACCGTATCGCTGGCTTTGATGACGGCGGGGTGAAGCTGCAATCGGGCGATTACACCTCGGGCTATCTCGAACGCGCCAAGCACCTGATGCCCAAAGTTGCCGCTGAGCGGCCTTGGACGCTGCGCCACAATTACCGAGAGGACAAGCGCGATTTTCGACAGCGGCCTGTTGCCGATGGAGTATTGCGTTTCGTTCATGCGTCTGCACAAACCGACATATCCTGCGAGCAGGATGCTGCCGGAAATACCCAAGCCATCGCCGCCGAATGAGGTTTCGCTGAATGACTTCGAACGAAAAGATCTGGACCGCTGCGCTCGTAGTGATCGGGGATGAAATCCTGTCCGGCCGCACGGCCGACAAGAACATCGTCCAGATCGCCAGCTGGCTGCAAGTGCAGGGCATCCGCCTTTCCGAAGTCCGGGTGGTGTCGGACGATCCGGATGCCATCGCGCATGCGGTCAATGCCTTGCGGGCGGCGCATGATTATCTGTTTACCACCGGCGGCATCGGGCCGACGCATGATGACATAACCGTCGATGCCGTGGCTGCCGCGCTCGGCGTGAATGTAGTGATACATCCCGAAGCGCGCGCCATGCTCGACGCCTATTACGCCGATAAGCCGGGCGGGCTTACCGAGGCGCGTTTGCGCATGGCGCGGGTGCCTGAAGGCGCATCGCTGATCCCCAACCGCATGTCCGGCGCACCCGGCATCCGGCATGGCAATATCTTTTTGATGGCGGGCGTCCCGCACATCACCGCGCAGATGCTCGATGGCCTCACGGGCACACTGGAAGGCGGCGCGCCGCTTCTTACCGAAACTATCGGCTGCTGGACTGCCGAAAGCGAAGTCGCCGATATCCTGCGCGAGATTGAGCAGGCGCATGAAAGTTGCCAGATCGGCAGCTATCCGTTTTTCCGCGAAGGGCGCATCGGTGCCAATTTCGTCATCCGGTCCACCAGCAGGAACATCCTTTCAAGCGCGGTAGATACCTTGTGTGAAGCACTGGGCGAAGAGGGATATGATTTCACACCCGGCGGCATCTGATTGCCGACGGGGTTGGTAGGAAAGCGGTAAACAGACAAAAAAGGGGCCGGAGGATCGCTCCTCCGGCCCTTCTTTCAATCAGTTTGGCCGAAAAGGCGTTATGCGCCTTCGACTTCGGAAACGTCGATCTTCAGGCCGGGGCCCATCGATGAAGTCAGCGAGATCTTCTTGACGTATTTGCCCTTGGCACCTGCCGGCTTGGCCTTCACGATCGCATCGGTCATCGCCTTGAAATTGGCCTTGAGATCCGCATCCTTGAACGACAGCTTGCCGATGCCGGAGTGGATGATACCCATCTTTTCAACGCGGAATTCAACCTGGCCGCCCTTGGCGTCCTTTACGGCCTGTTCCACATTGGGAGTGACAGTGCCAAGCTTCGGGTTTGGCATAAGGCCCTTGGGGCCAAGCACCTTACCAAGGCGGCCGACAACGCCCATCATGTCCGGCGTAGCGATCACGCGGTCATAATCGAGATTGCCGTTCTGCATGTCTTCCATCAGGTCTTCGGCGCCAACCTTGTCTGCTCCGGCGGCTTCTGCCTTTTCGGCATTTTCACCGCGGGCGAAGACTGCGACCTTCACGTCCTTGCCGGTGCCCGAAGGCAGCGACACCATGCCGCGCACCATCTGGTCCGCATGGCGCGGATCGACGCCAAGGTTCATTGCAACTTCGATGGTTTCATCGAAATTGGCTTTGTGTTCGCGCAAGGTAGAGATGGCGTCGTCGACAGTGTAGAACTTCTCATTGTCGAGTTCAGCGATTTTCTGCTGCTTCTTGGTCAGTTTAGCCATTGGTTCAGCCCTCCACCACATCGAGGCCCATCGAACGCGCGGAGCCTTCGATGATCTTCATGGCCTGATCGACATCATTTGCATTGAGATCAGCCATCTTGGTTTCGGCGATTTCCTTGATCTGGCTTTTGGTCACCTTGCCGGCCGTGACCTTGCCCGGCTCTTTCGAAGCGGACTTCAGCTTCGCGGCCTTTTTCAGAAGAAAGCTGGCAGGCGGTGTCTTGGTGACGAAGGTGAAGGAACGATCGGCATAGACGGTGATCTTAGTCGGGATCGGGGCGCCCTTTTCGAGGCTGTCCGTCGCGGCGTTGAAGGCCTTGCAGAATTCCATGATGTTCACACCGCGCTGACCCAGCGCGGGGCCGATCGGCGGCGATGGGTTGGCAGCGCCCGCGGGCACCTGAAGGTTGATATAACCTTCGATCTTCTTGGCCATGATGGCCTCCTTTTTCTCACTCTTGCCTGCCAGGTAAGCGGCAGGCTCATGTTAAGCGGTCTGGCAGAGAGCAAGCGCCCTCCTCCCGCGTGGATACCCGACTGTTTGTTGGGATGGCGGGCAATTAGTCGCAAATGGGCCGAAAATCAAGCAATCCTCGCACTCTAGCGGAAGGTGACACAGGTGACACGGTGTAACCCTGCATTTTTATCACTATCCGATTGATATTCGGTATTATTTTATCATTTCTGACAAGGTGACACTTTGCCCATCTGAATTTCGCGCCCTAGTGGATAGAAATGAAGGCCCATGTGGCGCGTGACCGGTCTGTAGGAAACCCACCCAATCCCCTTGCCTAGTCCGGCTGGCGCAGCGAAGGATAAGAATAAGGCCCTGGCAAGGACACAAATCTTATGGATAATCCTGCAATTGCATATGACGGCAAAGACATGCCGCCAACACAGAAGGGAAAGCGACCCGTGGGGTGGCTGCTGTTCATCGTCCAGCTTGCCAGCGTGATCCTCACCTATCTCGTGGCAAGTTTTTTGCCTGCCCTGCCCGCGGTTCTTGCGCAAATGGAGGCAGGGGGCGGTGAGCCTGCGCTGGGTTCTGCGACCGTGGCAGCCACAGTGATAATCGGCATGGCCGCTACGCTGCTGGTATGCTGGTTGTGGCTGCGCCGCGAAGGGCGCGTGGCGGAGGCGTGGGATCTGTCCGCGCCCGCCAATTGGGCCCGCACAGTATTGCTGGCCGCGCTCACCACATTTGGCGCCATCGCCATCTTCAGTGGCGGCGGTGCCTTGCTGGAATGGCAGGGAACGCCCGCGCCCGATGCCAGCTTCGTGCTCGATTTCGTTACCGAAAGCCCGCAGATGTTCTTGCTGTGGATCGTGGGCGTGGCAATCCTCGCCGCCGGTCTTGGCGAGGAATTGCTGTGGCGCGGCTTTCTGATGAACCGGCTTGAACGGCTTGGCGGGTTGCGTGGCCGGATCTGGCTGGTGCTGATCGTCCAGGCGATCCTGTTCGGGCTGCCGCACGCCTATCAGGGTGTCGGCGGGATGATCGTAACCGGCGCAGTGGGCCTGCTTCTGGGCCTTGTCCGCATCATGCAACGCGGCAATCTGTGGGCCGTCATCATCGCTCATGCCAGCGTGGATGTCATCATGATGACCCTGGCCTATGCGGATAAGCTGGGGTGGTTTGCCACCTAGGTAGGCTGAAACGCCATCCGCCCGATTTGACGCATGGCATTCGTTTCAGGCAACCGGACCTTACTTGACCAGTTCGACCTGCTCGAAATCCAGTTCCACCGGTGTTGCACGTCCGAAGATGGAGACGCTGACCTTGACCTTCGCCTTGTCGAAATCCAGCTCTTCCACCACACCGTTGAAGCTGGCGAAGGGGCCTTCGAGCACCTTGACCTGATCGCCGATTTCGTAATCGACGCTGATGTCCTTCTTGGGTGCGGACTTGGCTTCTTCGACACCGCCAAAATAGCGCGCGGCCTCTTTTTCGCTGATCGCCTGGGGTTTTTGCCCTGCGCCAAGGAAGCCGGTGACCTTGGGTGTATTTTTCACGAGGTGATAGACATCATCGGTCATGTTCAGCTTGGCCAGCACATAGCCGGGCATGAACTTGCGTTCGACCTGAACCTTCTTGCCGCGCTTGATCTCTGTGATGGTTTCGGTCGGCACTTCGACCTCTTCCACGCCTTCTGAAAGACCCAGGCGTTCTGCCTCGGATAGGATTGCGTCACGCACCTTGTTCTCGAAACCGGAATAAGCGTGAATGATGTACCAGCGGGCAGCCATGGAAATCCCTTTTTACCTTCAGACTTAAAATTGCGGCGTGCAGATCAGAGCAGCTGGAGCAGCTGCCGCACGACCCAGCCGAACAGCGAATCGACAGCGAGGAAGAATAGCGACAGGATCAGCACCATGATGCCCACGAAAATCGCCGTACGCACGGTTTCGGGCCATGTCGGCCAGACCACCTTGGAGGTTTCCGAACGCACCTGACGAACGAATTCACCGGGGGAGGTTTTCTTCTTGGTTTCGTCGGCCATGACGGCTTCGCTTCCATTTGCCAAAAAAATCGTGCCTCCCGGGTAGGACTTCGCGCCGCCCCGGATTAGGTCCGGGAGGGGCTTGGCGAAGCTCCGATGTCGGAAGACGGTTGGCTATCTAGTGCCAGCGTCGCGCCTTGGCAAGGCCGCGTAGGGCACCCGGCAAAGCAAATCGGTTGCAAATGTGACTTTAGGACTATGCAGCGGCGCGCCTCGTCGATAGCACTACAGGCGAAGAACGGGCCGCTTGAGGGGAATTCGCACATTATGTCAGCCGGAACTGAACTGTCGTTTGCAGAGCGCATGATCGCACCTGTCACCAATGTGTCGGACCTCATCTGGGGCGGAACGTGGAACGGCGAAGCAGTTATCCCTTTCCCGCCGCTCGCCATCATTCTGCTGGGCGTCGGCCTGTGGTTCATGGTGGGCCTGCGGTTCTATCCAATCGTCAAGCTGGGCAGCGCAATGAAGGGTCTGTTTGCCGGGCGTAAAGGTGCAGGCGCCGGTGAGATTTCGCCCTTCGCGGCGCTTTCCACGGCGCTTTCGGGGCAGGTAGGCACGGGCAATCTTGCAGGCGTGGCCACCGCCATCGCGCTGGGCGGTCCGGGGGCGATCTTCTGGATGTGGATTACCGCGCTGTTCGGCATGGCGCTGGCCTTTGCCGAAGGCGCGCTGGCCATCCGGTATCGCGAAACGACCAGCGATGGCGTCTATCGCGGCGGCCCGATGAGCTACATCATGATGGGCCTTGGACCGAAATGGACCTGGCTTGCGATCGTCTTCTGCGTCGGCACGCTGTTTTCTGCGCTGGTGACGGGTAATTCCATTCAGGCAAATGCCGTGGCAGACGGGCTGAATGAACTGTTCGGTATCGAGGAATGGCTCGGCGGGCTGATCGTGGCGATTCTGGTGTTCATCGTCATCATTGGCGGCATCAAATCCATCGGTAACGTCGCTGAAAAGGTCGTGCCGGTGATGGCCGCTACTTATATCATCATGGCGGTGATCGCGCTGATCCTGAACTTCGGCGATCTAGGCGAAACCTTCAGCCTTATCTTCAACGGCGCATTCAATCCGCAAAGCGCGGTGGGCGGCTTTACCGGTGCAGCCATCATCATGGCGATCCGCGCAGGTGTGGCGCGCGGCCTGTTCTCGAACGAGGCGGGTCAGGGCTCCACCCCGATCGCCCACGCCGTGGCGCAGACGAACGATCCCGAACAGCAGGGCCGCATGGCGATGCTGGGCACATTCATCGATACGATCGTCATCTGCACGATGACCGCGCTGGTCATCCTGACCGTGCGCGGCGATTTCATGGCAGGCGACGAGGCGGTGCTGCACGCCTGGCAATCCGATCGCGTCGGCTTTGAAATGACCAGCGGCGCATTTGCCGCAGCCTTCCCAGTGCAGATTGCCAGCATTCCCATCGGCACGCTGATTGCCAGTATCGCGCTAATCCTGTTCGTCTTCACCACGCTGCTGACGTGGAGCTATTACGGAGAGCGCGCGATCACCTTCATCTATGATCGCGTGAAGGGGTCCAACCGCGAAGGCGAGAAGAAACTTCACATGGCATGGCGTGTGCTGTGGTGCGTGGTGATCTGGTTCGGCGCGGCGCAGCCGAGCGAACTGGTCTGGCGCATAGGCGATATTTCCAATGCCACCATGGTACTGCCCAACTTGCTCGCGCTGGCGCTGCTATCGGGCGTGGTGTTCAAGCTGGCACGCGGCCAGAAGGATGCAGGCCCAACCCACACCGATGAAACACCCGAGGAACCGGAGGAGTATTAAAGGCTCCTCCGGCTCCTCGGGTGGCGGTTTGTCACCATTATTAGCGGCGGTGGAACAGGCGTTCCAACAGGCCGGGCTGCTCCATCGGCTGAATGCGGCCATAGGCAGCAAGGCGCTGGCTAGCGTCGCGATAGGCACGCGGGGACGTCCAGCTATCCGGACGGCTTGAGATAAACATACGATCTGACATCTTACGCCTCCTTCTTCGGTCCATTACGGTCGTGCAGAGAAGAAGTTCCCTTCGTCTCCACTGAAGAACGCTTTATCGTAAACTAAGTGATTCCACCATTACCACGATGGTCTGCTAATATTCAGGGTTCTTAATATTTTCCTGAACATATTGAGCGCGCGACCAAATCATCCAAACCAGCAGGGCGGCGCAAATGGGCATCGGATTCATACCCAATGGCAAGGCCATCGCACGCGTCGCATGGGGCGCGGCAAACAACAGGACCAGCGCCAGCTTCTCCCACGGACGAAAGCCTTGGCGCAGCCCTTCTCGCACCAGCCACAGAATTGGCAGGATGAGGAACGGCAGGTCATAGTTGAACAAATAGGGCGATGTGAGTGCAGTGGCCGCCAAAACCAGTGCGCCGCTTGCCAGGGCATCCCCGCCAAATCTGTTCCACGACATGAAAGCGAGAATAATCATGCCGATAGCGCTGGCGATATTCACAGCCAGCGCAATTTCTGTCGGCGCAATCAGGCTCAACTGGCTGAACGGTGTTGCCATACGCAGATAGAACGCGCGATCAGCATTTTCCATGATCGCGGCGCTGGCATTCCAGCTTGTGGTATAGGCCAGCATCGTATCTAGGCCCAGCACCAGCCAAGACAGCAAGAGCAAGGCCAATCCGCTCATCCCAGCAGCCAGAAATGCGCGCCATTTGCCTGCCCCGGCTAACCAAAATGGTATCAACAGGGCCAGATGCGGCTTGATGACTAACATACCCAGAACCGCCCCCGAAAGCACGGGTCGCCTATCCAGCAGAGTTACCCCGGCAATCAGGATCGCGCCGGTCAGCAGACCGTTCTGTGCGTGGCCTGCTGCCAGCAAGGCCCCGGGAAAGACGATCACGATGGGCCACAATTGCACAAATGCACGAATGCTGGCCCAGGCCCATAGAGCAAAGGTCACAGCGACCCAGGCAATCCAAGCCAGCGGAAACGGCAACGCCCCGAAAGGCGCGGCGGCAAACAGGAAGGGCGGCGGATTGACAAAGGCGAACCAGCCTTCGCTTCCCGTTGCTGTCTGCACGCGTTCCTGCACTTCAAGATCATAGGCAGCGGTCGGATCTCCGCCGATAGTAACATGGCCCGCACCCCAGAAGGCGAGAAAATCGGTCCCCTCCACGCCCATTGCCTTGATAAAGGAATTGGCCAGCAACAGGAGGCTGGCGATCCCCACGATCACGGCATAGCCACGCACGCGGCGCGTATCGAGCCAGTCGGCATGGCGGAGATGATCGATGACAATTGTGCGCATCGGCATGCCTTATCGTAATATGGTAAACGCGCGATGGAGATTTCTTGCGCAATACCCACGCGCAAAGCAGCCCGCTGGAAGCGGATGCGTGCGCGACCGCACGGAGCTGGCTTTCGGGAAAAATGGCAGGGGTGACAGGATTCGAACCCGTGGCCCTCGGTTTTGGAGACCGATGCTCTACCAGCTGAGCTACACCCCTGCAGGGAGGTGCGCCTCTATAGCGCAGCGCGCGCAATGGCAAGCGACGACATGCGCATGCTATGATAAGTTGCCGCAATGCATTCCCCTGCGCCCAAGATAATACCGCCCGAAATCCTCCTGCTCGCCTATCGCGGCGGCGTTTTCCCTATGGCCGATTCGCGCGATGACGGAGAGGTATTCTGGGTCGAGCCGCGCGAACGGGCGATTCTACCTCTCGATGGTTTCCGCTGTTCTCGCAGTCTTGCCAAAGTGATTCGGCAAGACCGCGTCACTGTCAGGGTGGACGGGGATTTCGATGCGGTGATCGAAGCCTGCGCCCAGCCACGCAACGACCACCCCGAAACATGGATCAGCCACACGGTCGATGCCAGCTATCGCAACCTCCATCGCCACGGCCATGCCCATTCGGTAGAATGCTGGCGTGACGATACGCTGGTTGGCGGGCTTTACGGCGTTGCTTTTGACAGGGTCTTTTGCGGCGAGAGCATGTTTGCGAAGGCAGACAATGCAAGCAAGGTGGCATTGGCATGGTTGGTCGCGCTGATGCGGCGAGCGGGGTTCGTGCTGCTCGATTGCCAATTCATGACCGAACATCTTGCCTCGCTGGGCGCGGTCGAGATCCCGCGTGAGCGGTATCATGAGCTATTGTCAGAGGCAGCCGCGCGTCCACCGAATGATTCCTTGCCACAAGCTCATGCCGCATTGCTTCGGGAAGCGGAGGTTTACGCTTCCTCGCCCGGAAAGCTCATCGCGCATTCCTTCAGCCAGACGTCATAGATCGGGTGCTCAACCACATTGAGGCTGGGAGATTCCTTGAACATCCAGCCCGAAAATATGCCAACCCATTGAAAATCGGCATCGATATCGGGCCGTTCATTGACATAGACCTGCACGAAGGCGCCCGTCTGCTGCGGCTCTTCCCAGGGTGCTGTCCGCTCGCATGCGGACAGGCGGATGATGACATCGTCCACGCGCCGCGATTCGCCCGGCATCATCTCGATTTCGCGGCTGATCTGGTTGCGCTTGTTGATAAGGCCGATGGTGGCCACCCGCTCCTCCATCGGAGTGCCGACCACCTCGGCATCGTCCGGTGCGATTTGCGGTGCAGATTCACCCTGCAATTCTTCGGGGATATCGGTTTCTTCGGCCTGCCGTTCGGGCGCGGATTTATCGCATCCGGTCAGGGCCAGCACGCTTGCTGCAAGAAACACACCGGCGCAGGCGGCGCCCCGCCGGCTCACGCGTCAGGCGTCCAGGCTTCGTAATCACCGCGAGCGGGCGCACGCCTGCCGCCGCGTTCCAGCGCACCAGCGGGAAGATACCGTGTATCGGTGCCGGTGGCATTGGGCGTGTAGTCCGTTTCCCAGATCTTGGGAGGCGCAAGGTGGCTTTCTGGTAATTGATCGTAGGAACCGTGCAGCCAGCCATGCCATTCGGAAGGCACGCGGCTGGCATCATTGACCCCTTCATAGATCACCCAGCGGCGTTCACGCTGGCCGCTTTTCGTGTCCTTACTGCGAAAATATTTATTGCCCTGTGCATCGGTGCCGACATGCTCGCCATTGCGCGCAGACCACAGGCTGGTGCCGATGGTGGCACCTTCCCACCAGGTGAAGATTTTGCCGAGGAAGTTCATGGGCTGCGCGATTAGCGGATTCGGTAGCGAAGGCCAAGCACTAGCTGGTGGTTACCATTCAATCCGGTCACCCGGTTCTATCCCCAGTTCGGCAGATCGCCCACCGATGAGTTCAAGAACCGCGATCCCGGGACGATCAGAACGCACGCTCTCCTCATTATAAGGGACACCGTCGCCAATATTGATGACGGTCTGGTTTTCATCGATGAAAATGATGTCGAGCGGCAGCAGGGTATTGCGCATCCAGAAACCCATGTCCTGCGGCACATCATAGGGGAACAGCATACCTTCATCCGGCCCCATTTCGGTGCGGAACATCATGCCGCGCGCCTGCTCTTCCCTGGTGGAGGCGACTTCGGTCTGGATGACATAGGTGCCGCTTTCGGTTGTGATGGTGACGGGTATGATTTCCAGACCCGCTTCGGAAAGCGCTGCGGAATTCGCTGCCGTCGAGGCAGCAGGTGCCTGATCGGCGGCCTGCGGTGAACAGGCGAGCAGGGGAATGGCCAATAAAACAAGTCCAAGATTACGCAGTATCGTCATCATCCCATTCCTCTGCTTCGGCGACCCATTCACGCGCGCTATCTTCATCTATGGCATCGATCATCGCGCGGGCGTGATCGAAACTGTGGCCTGCACGCAGCATCGCTGCAATCTGTTTTTCGCGCTTTGCACGGTCAGGTGTTTCCAGGCCGAAGGGGCCAAAGCGGCGCTTGCCCGCAAGATGCAGCGCCGCACGCCGCCGGGATGCCTCTCTTGGCGCAACTGCTTCGCGGACCTGTTCTGCAATGCCTGCCTGCCCAAGCGACTGGTTCACGCGGTTCGCGCCATAGCCGCGCCGCAGCAAATCAGACGATCGCGCACGGGCATAGGCCGCATCATCGACATAGCCCTTGTTCACAAAACGCGCGACCAGCGCCGGCACATCCGGCCCGTTTTCCTCACCATCTGTCGCGTCTTCCCAACCGCGTTCGCGCAATTTGCGGGCCAGATACCGTTCCAGCTTGGTCGCACTGGTGGCAAACCGCGCAACATAGGACAGCGCCAGCTCCTCCAGAGCTGCCGGAGAAAGCGGGCGTGGCGCCCTGCGTTCGCGCTTACTTGCCTGTCGATTGACATTCATTGGCCATATTCGTGCCACACTTCCCTTGAAATGGGAAAGGCTGTAGCGGTGTCCACTTCATTTGAGACACCGCTTTTTGATATGGGAAGCGACAACAGAGCACCCATGACATGAGGGTCCACACAAGGTTTATGACCGAACTCACCCCTACCCCGAATGATTGCCCCCTGCCGCGTCGCAGGTCTGATTTTATCACCTTCAACGAGGCGATAGATTATGCCGCGCGCAGTGAAAAGGGCCTCAATTTCTACGATCCGCGCGGAACGCTGGAACGTGTGTATCCCTATGCCAGCATGCGCGAAGATGCGCTGGCCAACGCCCGCCGCCTGTCCGCAATGGGCATTGGAAAAGATGACAGGGTTGCACTGATAGCGGAAACCAGCCCCGAATTTACCGCCATGTTCTGCGCCTGCGTCTATGCGGGTGCATGGCCGGTGCCGCTGCCGCTGCCCACCACCTTTGGTGGCAAGGACAGTTATATTGAACAGCTGGGCGCGCAATTGGCCAGCAGCGATCCCAAGCTGCTCGTCTATCCTGCCGAAATCGGTGAAATGGCCAGTGCGGCTGCCGCCAGACAGGGCTGCACCGGAATGGATTGGGATGCATTTGCCGCGCAGGAAGCACCCGATGCCGATCTGCCGGAGGCCGATCCCGATGACATCTGCTATCTGCAATATTCCAGCGGCTCCACCCGTTTCCCGACCGGCGTTGCTGTTACCCACCGGGCCTTGCTGCATAATCTTTACGGCCATGCCACGTCGATGCACATCGGAGAGGGCGATCGCGGGGTGAGCTGGCTGCCCTTCTATCACGATATGGGGTTGGTCGGCTGCTTCCTGTCCATGATCGGCAATCAGGTCAGCGCCGATTATCTCAAGACAGAACATTTCGCCCGCCGCCCGCTAGCGTGGCTTGACCTCATCAGCCGCAATCCCGGCAATTCATTGAGCTACTCGCCCACCTTCGGCTATGACATTTGCGCCCGCCGCATTTCCAGCCAGAGCCAGGTATCGGACCGTTTCGATCTGTCGCGCTGGCGATTGGCAGGCAATGGCGCGGATATGATCCGGCCTGACGTGATGCAGCAATTCGTCAACGCCTTTGCCGATGCGGGTTTCAAGGCGAGCGCCTTCACACCGTCCTATGGTCTTGCAGAGGCGACGCTGGCGGTTACCGTCATGCCCCCGGGCGAAGGTATCCGCGTGGAACTGGTTGAGGAGGAGCGCCTGTCGGGCACGCTGCGCGATCTCAGCCGTCCCGCGCGCTATCGTGCCATCGTCAATTGCGGCAAACCGCTGCCCGATATGGACGTTGAGATCCGCGGCGAGAACGATGCCGTGAAGGGCGATCACCAGATCGGCAAAGTCTGGTGCCGCGGCCCCAGCGTGATGCATTCCTATTTCCGGGATGAGGCCGCGACCGGCGATTGCCTCGTCGATGGCTGGCTCGATACAGGAGACATGGGCTATATGGCCGATGGCTATCTGTTCATCGTGGGCCGGGCCAAGGATATGATCATTATCAATGGCAAGAACCATTGGCCGCAGGATATCGAATGGGCAGTGGAACAACTGCCCGGCTTCAACCACGGCGATATCGCGGCCTTCTCTGTCGAAACCGAAAATGGCGAGGAAGCGCCCGCCGTGCTGGTGCATTGCCGCGTATCCGACCCTGATGAACGGATCAGGCTGCGTGACCAGATTGCGGACAAGGTGCGCGCTGTTACCGGCATGAGCTGCGTTGTCGAACTGGTGCCGCCACGGACGTTGCCACGCACCAGCAGCGGCAAATTGAGCCGCGCCAAGGCGAAAAAGCTCTATCTTTCGGGTGAGATTTCGCCATTGGACCTGGCCGCTTGAGCCTGACTGTCGAGAGGGTTCGAAAGGTTTGGCTTACCCGGCACAGGCGCGGCGCGGACGATCTGCAACTGATCCGCCCTGCCGCAGCGGATTTGATGCGTGCCGGGTGATGTTCCGACGCCGATTCTCCCTGTCGTCCTCTCTCACGCCAGCAAGAGGACGCCCAACGGATAAATCAGGGCCAGCAGGGCGATAAGCCATATCAGCGTACGAACCTTGGGAATGCCAGCCCAGTAAAGCGGGAGGTAAATCACACGCGCACCCAGCCAGATCCAAGCGGCAATCGCGGTCAGCGCGCTAGCCTTGTCTGCTATCACCACGCCGCCAAGGGCAATGATAGCCAGCGGCAGTGTTTCAAGAAAATTGCCGCGTGCGCGATCCAGCCGTCCGGCCACATCGTTGAGCGGCTGAAGATCCTCATCACGCGCCCCCATGTTCCATTCCTTGCCATATTGCTGCGTCTTGTAGCGGATGGCAGCAAAAATATGGACCAGCAGCAAGATGGCGGCGAGGCCAAGGACAGTAAGTTCAGCAGGCATGATGTCTATTCCTCTTCAATCACCCAACGCGCGGTGACCGCTCCGTATCCTGCCCCGGTAGCATTGGTCTGCATGGCTTTTTCCTCAGCCGCCAAAATGGCACGCAGAGCGCTCACCGACTCTTCCGGTCCGCTCAACTGCACAGCGACGCCAACGCGGTCCTGCGCCCAGCTTGCCAATTGCAATGCGCGGCGACCAGATACGGTGATCTCCTCATTCTCGAACGTGATTTCGGGCAAATTGCGCAAAGGCGGGATGAAACGGATATCCCAATCGGGTTCGGTCGCATCGATCCTGCGTTCAAGTTCGTTATAAGCGGCCATCGTCGCCCCTTCCAGCGGGCGCGCCGTGACCACGGCCCGGCGCCGTTCCCGATCAACGGTAACATCATCTATCGGAACGCCGGCCAGAAGCGCCAGCCTGTCGGCAATATCCTCAGCCCTTTCACGCGCCTCTGCCTCCTGCGCGCGGGCGGCAGCAAGCTGCGCTTCTTCGGCAGCCTGCTCGCTCGTGCCGACACGCACCTGGGTGAGCGAAAATTCTATGACGCGGCTCAAGCGGTCGCTCGCCATCTGTTCGGTCAGCGCTTCTGCATTGGCGATAATCTGCGGCGTCAGCACTGTGGCAGTCACCTGAATGGGATCGCTTTCGAAATTTGATTCAATCTGTGACACGCGGGCGCGCCCGTCGAATACGTCGATCACGGTGGAATTAATCTGCCGCGTCGCATTACTTTCCCACACGATCTGGCGCAGGGAAAGGAATAGCGGGATAGCAAGGACGATAAACGCGGCGAAGATCAGGAAGGACTGTATCTGCGTCTGCTTTTCCGAAAGGCTGGTGCTGAAACCAAACATGCGCGCCATCGCCGTTGCGGTCAGGGCGATGGCGGTGAGGTTGGTGATGAATAGGAACATCGCGCCCCAGAACACCGTTCCGTTCACCGTCGCCAGCCCAAAGCCGACCACCGCGAGTGGCGGCATCAAGGCCGTAGCAATCGCCACGCCGACAATCGTGCCCTCGCGCCCGCGGATCATCGCATAGGCGCCCGCAATAGACGAAAATATCGCCACGCCAAGATCGAACAGGCTGGGCCGCGTGCGGGCGGCAATTTCGCTGGTAATGGTCTGCAAGGGCGAGAAAAACACGATGATGGCACAGAAGATAATGGCAAAGCCCACTCCCACCGCCAGCGACTTTGCCGATTGTCGCAACCATTGGAAATCGCCGATGGCCAGCGCAAAACCGACACCCATGATCGGATCCATCAACGGAGAAAGCAGCATCGCCCCGATCACCACGGCAGCCGAGCCCTGCAACAAGCCCAGCACTGCGATGCCGGCGGACATGCAGGTCATCAGCAGGTAACGGGCCGATAGCGCGCATTCGGCGCGGCGTTTTTCAATCACAGCCGCCTGATCGACCGTGCCCCGCACATCCATGCCCCACCAGCCTCTGAGGCTGCGCAACACATCGCTGAACCCCCGTCGTGCCGGGGATGAGGTCGCGCTCGCTTCGGGAACGGAATTCGCTGACATTTCCGGGGAGTTTGGTGTTTGCATTACAGCGCATTATCGCGGAAGCTGCCCAGCACAAAGCTTGAAACACGTGTCTTGTATGCCTAATACACTGGATACAGGCAGGAAGGGAAATCGCGCGCGATGGCAATTAGCAACCAGACAGAGACCAAAACCGCCACCGATCTGGAGCTGACGCCGCCTGATCCCGTGCCCGCTGTGACCCCGGAAAGGGCTGCCGGACTTGTGCCGGTAAGCGAGGAAAAAAAGACCGCCCTGCAGGAAAAAGTGGATGGCTTCGTGGACGAGCTCGTCGCGCTGGATTCCAATTCACCTGATTTCGGCAAGAAGGTGGACCAGATCACCAATATGGGGCGCAAGGAAATCATGGCCGCCAGCCAGATGTCCAACCGCTTCCTTGATCGGCCGGTGCGTGCAATGGATCAGGAAAGCGGTGTCGGCACCGATCTGGCCGAATTACGCCGCACGGTCGAAGATCTCGATCCCGGCCGCAAGGGCAAGCTGACGGGGCGCAAGCTGTTCGGCATCATCCCGTTCGGCAACAAGTTGAAGAATTATTTCGACAGCTACACCAGCGCGCAAGGCCACATCCAGTCGATCCTGGCCCGTCTATCCAGCGGCAAGGACGAATTGCTGATGGATAATGCCGCAATCGATGTCGAACGCCAGAAGCTGTGGGAAGCGATGGGCAATCTGGAACAGATGATCCACATCGCCAGGGCGCTGGATGCTGAGCTGGAGGAAAAAGCTGCCGAACTCGATTCCAGCAATCCTGAAAAGGCCAAGGCCATCCGCGAAACCGCGCTGTTTTATGTCCGTCAGCGCACGCAGGATCTGCTCACGCAAATGGCAGTTTCGGTGCAAGGATATCTCGCGCTTGATCTCGTCAAGAAGAACAATGTCGAGCTGGTGAAAGGCGTGGACCGTGCCAGCACAACAACCGTGGGCGCGCTGCGCACCGCTGTAACAGTGGCACAGGCGATGACTAATCAGCGCCTGGTGTTGGGCCAGATCACCGCGCTCAACCAGACGACGGCGGGCATCATCGATTCCACCGGCGAATTGCTGCGCAGCAACACCGCGCAAATTCACGAACAGGCAGCCAGCTCCACCATCCCGATGGAAACGCTGCAACGCGCCTTCCAGAACATCTATGACACAATGGACGAGGTCGACCAGTTCAAGCTGCGCGCGCTCGATTCCATGAAACAGACAGTCGATGTGCTTTCGACCGAGGTGGAAAAATCAAAGGGCTATATCGCCCGCGCTGAAGGCCAGTCGCAAGCAGCGCAGCAGGTCAATGACAGCGGCCTGTTGAGCCTCGAAGGATAGTCGGGGCATTCTGGATGGCAGATGACATCACCCGCGATTCCGATCGCATACTGTCCGAAGGCCGCGCATTGGTGCGCGACAACCAGACTGGCGGACGGCATCGGCTGGACAGCCGATCAATCGGGCGCGGATCAAAACAGATAAAGACCAAAAATCTGCTTAAGCGCGCCGGCTATTTCGGCGTAGCGTTGCTGGCGATCTTCATGGCGGCGAGTGTCCTTGGCATTGTCCTTAACGGTATTGGCTTTGTCGGGGTGATGACGGTATTGTTCGCAATCATCGCGGCAGGGGTCATCTTCGCCAATTACCCCAAGGTAAAAACGCCGAAACGTGCCGATCTCGCCCGCACGCAGGATGCCAGACAATTGGTCGCGCGGACCGAGCTGTGGCTGGAACACCAGCGTCCCGCCCTACCCCCGCCCGCGGTGAGACTAGTGGATGATCTGGGCGTGCAGCTCGATGCGCTGGGCAAGCAGCTGGAACATGTCGATCCTGCCCACCCCGCTGCGGCCGAAACGCGCAAGCTGGTGGGTGAACATCTGCCCGAAATGCTGGAAGGCTATCAGCGCATACCCGATCACCTGCGCCGCGAAGAACGCGCCGGTTCCACGCCGGAAAGCCAGCTGGTCGATAGCCTCGGCAAGATCAGCAAGGAAATTGACCACGTCACCCGGCAATTGGCGGAAGGATCACTGGATGATCTGGCGATCCGTAACCGCTTCCTCGAATATAAATATGGCGGCGAGGATTCCTCTACGCCCGTGAAAGGCGACTGATGGATATCGAAATCCCGCATAATCTGGGAAGGGAGGAGGTCCGCCGGCGTCTGCGCGAAAACAGCCATAAGATCGGTGACAATATCCCCGGCGGAATGGCCGAGGTGGAAACCAGCTGGTCCGGCGAGGACCGCATGGACATGTCCATCGGCGCGATGGGTCAAATGCTTTCTGGGCATATAGATATCGAGGATGACAAGGTCATCTTCCACATGCTGATTCCGGCGGCCCTGGGCTTCATCAAACCGATGATAGACGCCGCCATTCGGCAACAGGGCCAGAAATTGCTCGCTCCGCCAACGGATTAAGGCCGAAGGGTCAGAGCTTTCGCTCGCGCTCCAGATAGCTGGCAGGAATACGCAGCGTCGCCGCCGCCAAACGTGTTTCCCTAAGAAATAACACCAGCGCCCACATTAACAGCGCGATGGCCACGATGAATGTGGCGGCAGCAAAGGGGTTCAGCCCGATTTGCGTGAATTCCTGCACGAACAGCAAGACCACGGTCACCCCAATCGACAATGCCGAGAGCACCAGTTGCAAAAGCGCCCTTCCAATGAGGGCAATGCGTTCGTCCGACATGCGCATCTGGCGCACGATCATATCGTGTTCCTCACCCTCGGTCTTGCCGTGAAGCGCCTGCAAATCACGGGAACGGTCCACCACGCGACCCAGCCGCTGGCTCAGCGTGGAGATGATACTGCCGATGGCGACCAGCACGAAGACAGGGGTCAGTGCCAGCTGGATCGTCTGGGCTATCATCAGGTCTTCACCGGGGAGGAAGAAATTCATCTGGCGAAAATCCTATTGATTGGTCGCGCCGTGCAGCTTGCCGACTTTTTGCGCGCCCTGCATCGATGTCACCAGTACTTCATCGCCATCGACCACAATCGCGATGTCTTCCAGACCGATAACCGAAATGCGCGGTCCGTCGGTTTCGGCAAGAACATTGGCACAATCGATCAGTTCTACGGCGCCGCGCGCGCAATTGCCCGCATCATCGCCTTCCCGCGCGTCACGCAGCGCAGGCCAGCCGCCGATATCGGACCAGCCCATCGACACCGGCACCATGGCGGCGCGCTGCGTCTGCTCCATGACCGCGTAATCGACCGATTCGGACTGAATCTCTGAAAACGGTTCGGCTGCGGGATAAAACCGCGCGCCATCTTCATGGCCGTCACTGACAGAGCGGCGCACAGCATCGGCCAGTGCCGGACGGTGGCGGTCAAGCTCTGCCATGAGAGCGCCCGCCCGAAACGCGAAGATGCCGCCGTTCCAACTATAGCCTCCATGCGCAAGAAATTCCGCCGCGCGGGCAGGATCGGGCTTCTCGACGAAACCTTCCACGGCAAACCCGCCGTCCAGCACTTCGCCCTGCAGGATATAGCCATAGCCTGTTTCTGGATGGGTGGGTGTTATGCCAAAGGCAACAAGATGATCCTGTTTCGCCAGCATGGCGGCAGCCTGCGCCGCCATGCGGAATGCGACGACATCACCAATGTGGTGATCGCTGGGACACACCAGCATCACCGCATCCTGTGGCAGCAGTACGGCAGCCAGCGCGATAGCGGCAGCGGTATTCTTCGCCTCTGGCTCCACCACGATGCGCGCGTCATTTCCGCCAAGCTGCGCCGCGACATGTTCGAGATGCGCGTTGCCGGTGACGATGAAAGGTGCGGCAAATTGCCCGGGATCGCTGCACCGCGCCAGCGTCTCCTCGAACAAGGTCTGGTCACCCACCAGCGGCAGGAAGGGTTTGGGCTTTACCTTGCGACTGCGGGGCCACAGGCGGGTGCCGCTGCCGCCGCACATAATAACTGGATGAATCATGGTCATGTCTTGCACCTGTGAAATTCCGGGCCTTGCTGCAACCGCTTTATTGCCTGCTTCTTACGATCGGGCGCGAAAATCGACGCGATAGCCATAGCGCGCCTCTACCGGTGTGCCATCTGCCGCAGTCGCAGGATTGAAACGGATACGCTCTATCACCAGCGGGCACACGCGCGCGGTAGTTGCTGCATCGACCTGCGTATTGGCGACGGTGCAATTGCGCGCGCGACCAGCCGTGGTGACAGTGAAATGCACGGTGACAGAACGGCCAAGTCGCGTCTCCCGCCCACCTTCTGGGATCGGAAAATCGCGCGCCTCGTTCAATTCGCCCGATCGCACTGAAGGACCAACTGCCACCGCGCCGCCAGTGCCCGATCCCCTGCGGCCGCTGCCGGTGCCATCGCCCGGCCCGCCAGCGCCCGTGCCTTCACCATCTTCTCGTGCGCCAGAGGTGTTGGCAGTGCCGGTTGAAGTTGCTCGCGGCGCCGGGCTCGGCCGCGGCAATGGCTGCGGAGGCGCAATGACAGGGCGCGGTGTCGCCTCGCGCCCTTCGTCGCCAGCCGCACCTTCATCCGGCTGCGGCGGGGCAATGCTCGGCTCGGCTTCCGGTTCTTCATCTTCATAGGTCCGCACGGTGACTGTCACGATGGATGTTGCCTGTTCGATCACTTCGGATGTGAATTCAGGCATCAGCAGGCGTGCCAGTCCGGCCAATGCCAGTATATGGGCCAGGGCGATCAGCACCACCAGCTTCCAGTTCAGCTTCTTGCGCTTTGCTGCAAAACCGCGTTGCACCATAAGGACCCGTTTTCCTTTGCCGGTTCGTGCGAGCCATCAGGGCCTGCGTCTTGTTAGCATTGTGCCGCGATGATGCCAGTAGGCTCGACCGCAGCCGTGAGGTGACCTAGGAATGCAACACATGACAGGTTCCTTTCGTTTCGCAATCGACCGTGGCGGCACCTTCACCGATGTGGTGGTTGAATTGCCTGACGGTCGGCTGGTCACAACAAAGCTGTTATCCAGCAACCCCGATCAATATCCAGACGCCGCCAGCGAAGCGGTGCGGCGCATCCTTGCCGATTATGGCGAAGCATTTCGTGATGCCGACATTGCCGAACTGCGGATCGGCACGACAATAGCCACCAATGCACTGCTTGAACGGCGCGGGGCCGAAGTCGCATTGGCGATTACAGCTGGGCACCGCGATGCCTTGCGGATCGGCAATCAATCGCGGCCCGATATCTTTGCGCGCAACATCATTCTGCCCGAACGGCTGGAACAGCACGTGATCGAGATTACCGAACGCGTCGGAGCTGATGGCAGCGTGTTGCAGCCGCTGGATGACCATGCTGCGCGGGCCGATCTTGCGCGGTTGCGCGAAACTGGCGTTGATGCGCTGGCCATCGTCTTGCTGCACGGCTGGGCTTTCCCCGCCCATGAAAGGCGGCTGGTGGAAATAGCTCAAGAGCTGGGCTTTACGCAGATCAGCGCCAGCCACGAAGTATCTCCGCTCATACGACTTGTCCCGCGCGGGGATACCAGCGTGGCCGATGCCTATTTGTCCCCTGTCATTCGCGCCTATGTTGATCAGGTCGCTGCGCGCCTGCCGGATCACAATACCTTGCGCTTCATGCAATCCAACGGCGGCTTGGCCGACGCCCGTGCATTTCGTGGTAAGGACGCGGTGCTGTCCGGCCCGGCAGGCGGTGTGGTGGGCATGGTCCACACGTCCCGGCAGCTTGGCCATACACGGCTAATCGGATTCGACATGGGCGGCACCAGCACCGACGTATGCCACTATTCAGGCGAGTATGAGCGCACCAGCGACAGCATTGTGGCGGGCGTCAGGATTGCAGCACCGATGATGCAGGTTCACACGGTTGCGGCGGGCGGCGGATCGATCTGTCGGTTTGACGGTTCACGCCTGCGGGTGGGGCCTGAAAGTGCGGGCGCCGAACCCGGCCCTGCCTGCTATCGCAAGCGCGGCCCGCTGACGGTGACCGATTGCAACCTCTTTCTTGGCCGGATCGATCCGGCGCAATTCCCCAAGGTGTTTGGCCCGGCAGGCGATGCGCCGCTGGACCGGCAGGCATCAACCGCTCGGCTGCAGGACGTTGCAGATACGCTTCCAGAACAAATGGATCTGGCGCAGCTGGCCGAGGGGTTTCTGGCACTGGCGGTGGATGAAATGGCCAATGCCATCCGCAAGATCAGCACCGCCCGCGGGCACGATGTCACCACCCATGCCCTCGCCTGCTTTGGTGGTGCGGGCGGCCAGTTTGCAGCCCGCGTGGCGGACGAGCTGGGGATGGACACGGTGCTCGTCCACCCGCTCGCCGGAATGCTTTCGGCCTATGGGATTGGCCTTGCCCCCGTGGTGTCGATCCGGGAAGAAGGCGTCGTGAGGCCGCTGAAGGAAGACTTCTCCAAAGCCCTCGCCGCGCTCGAAAATCAGGCGCGTGGCGATGTGCGGGCACAGGGCATTGCGCAGGATCGCATCACCCTTGTCCATCGATTGCGGCTGCGCTTCGCCGGCAGCGACACCGCACTCGATATGTCGCTGGGCGACGACGCGGACAGGGCTTTTCGCGAAGAACATCGCCGCCGCTTCGGCTGGTCGGACGATACTGCCCCCATCGTGCTCGAAGCGCTGAGCGTAGAGGCGCAGGGGACCAGCGGCGGACTGAGCGACTATGTGTCCGATGCGCCCGCATTACCTGCATCGCCCGATGGTGTGGAAGGGCCAGTGGTGCTTCCGGCATCCGGCTCCACCATCGTGGTGGAGGAAGGCTGGACTGCGCGGGAGGAAGGGGGTGGATCGCTTGTCCTGACGCGCACCGCACCGCGTGATCGCGCACCAGCTGCCGGAATTGCGGTCGATCCGGTACGGCTGGCGATATTCAACAATCTGTTCATGGCCATTGCCGAGGAAATGGGCGTGGTGCTGGAAGCCACGGCCAGCTCCGTAAATATCAAGGAACGGCTCGATTTTTCATGCGCGCTCTTCGATGCGGAAGGCTCGCTCATCGCCAATGCACCGCATATCCCGGTGCATCTGGGCTCGATGTCGGCCAGCATCAGACGGGTGATTTCCAATCGCGGCTCAACGGGTGCCAAATCCGCGCGCGGGATGCGGCCCGGCGATGCCTATCTCCTCAACGATCCCTATCATGGCGGCACCCATCTGCCCGATATCACGGTGATAGTGCCTGTGTTCTGGCATGCGGAAAATACGGTCCCTGATGCCTTTGTCGCGGCACGTGGGCACCACGCCGATATCGGCGGAACTGCGCCCGGCTCCATGCCGCCGGACAGCCGCAGCATCCTCGACGAAGGCATCATCCTCGATGATGTGCTGCTGGTCGATGAAGGTCACTTTGTCGAGGCAGACATGCACCGCCTGCTGGGCGAAGGCCCGCATCCGGCGCGCAATCCGGATCGCAATATTTCCGATTTGAAAGCGCAGCTTGCGGCCTGCGCACGTGGAGCGGATTTACTTGGCCAGGCAGCGAGGGAACATGGCAGCGATGTCCTCGCCGCATATATGGGCCATGTGCTGGACAATGGCGAAGCGGCGGTGCGCGAACTGCTGGGTCGCTTGCCCGAAGGCAGTTTTACCTATGCGATGGATAATGGGGCGAAGGTCAGCCTCGCTATCACCATTGATCGTGATGCGCGCACCGCCATTTTCGATTTTTCGGGCACGTCCGCGCAATTGCCGGATAATTTCAACGCCCCTGCCGCCATCACCCGCGCAGCCGTGCTGTATGGTTTGCGCTGCCTTGTCGATGATGATGTTCCGTTGAATGACGGTTGCCTGCGACCAGTGGAATTGCGCATTCCGGCGGCCTCCATGCTTGCACCCGAATTTCCTGCCGCGATTGTCGCGGGCAATGTGGAAACCAGCCAGGTGGTGACCGATTGCGTGCTCGCCGCCTGCGGGGCGCTGGCGCCGGCACAGGGCACGATGAACAATTTCACCTTTGGCGATGACACACGGCAATATTACGAAACAATCTGCGGCGGATCAGGCGCGGGGCCAGATCATGATGGGACAAGCGCGGTGCAGACCCATATGACCAACAGCCGCCTGACCGATCCCGAAGTGCTGGAATCCCGCCTGCCGGTGCGCGTCAAAGGGTTTACGATCCGCGAAGGTTCGGGCGGTGCCGGGGCCCATCGGGGCGGAAACGGGGTTGAACGCCGCCTTGCCTTTCTTGAACCGATGCGCGCGCAAATCCTCGCTAACCGACGCAAAATCGCCCCGCGCGGTCTTGCCGGAGGCGGCGATGCGCTGCCCGGTGAAACCTTTGTCGAACATGCTGATGGCAGCATAACGCAATTGGGCGCAACGGGCGCGGCAGATGTCGGGCCGGGCGACGTGGTGGTCATCCGCACACCCGGCGGTGGCGGTTACGGAGCAGGTGAATGACTTTGGACGAAGACACGGCCGCGCATTTCGCCCGCACTGCTCTGGGCCATGTGGAGCGTGAATATCCCCACAAGCTTGATCACCTGATGGCAGGGCCTGAAGATGCCTGCACGCCGGGCCAATTGCATCCTGTCTTTTTCGGCAGTTTCGATTGGCATAGCTGCGTTCATAGCTGGTGGACCCTGCTCACCATTCGCCGCAGCTTTGCGCATTTGCCAGAAGCCGATGCAGTGGATGCACTGGCGCAAACGACATTTGATGAAGGCAAGATCGCCATAGAACTCGCCTATGCACAGCGCCCGCAATCACGCGGGTTTGAACGGCCTTATGGCTGGGCGTGGCTGTTGTTTCTGCATCTTGAGGCAAGCCGGCATGATGATCGCGACTGGGCAGCCCGGCTGGAACCGCTGGCCCGGCATTTTGCCGCCGGATGGCGCGATTATCTGAGCATATTGCGCCACCCGATCCGCCACGGCGCCCATGCCAATACCGCCTTTGCACTGCTGCTCAGTCTTGAATGGGCGCGAGAATTCGACGGTGAGCTGACCGCGTTGATAGTAGCTGCGGCGCAGCGTTACTTCAGCGAAGATCGCGATGCACAGGTTTGGGGCCCGGGCGGTGATGAATTCCTCTCCCCCACTCTGGTGGAGGCGTTATTGATGAAACAGGTGCTTTCCCCTCAACATTTCAACCCTTGGCTTGCGCAATTCCTCCCGGGTCTTTCACAGGGTAAGCCTGCTGCGCTTTTCACCCCTGCAATCGTCAGCGACCCGACTGATGGCAAGGCCGCGCATCTTGATGGGGTGAACTTCACCCGTGCATGGTGCTGGCGCGCGCTGGGCCTTTCCGGTGATAATGCAGAACGCCACATGGCTACTTCGATGGAGGCTATCGACGGGGACTATATGGGCTCGCACTGGCTGGCGAGCTTTGCCTTGCTGGCGCTGCTTGCAGCAGAAGAACGACAGGGCTGAACGTTCAGGTCATTCTGGCAAAATTGGCCGCGCCGGGCGCACGGCGGCGGGGTGGCGATATTGCGTCCCTGCCCCCTGCAAAGGCGGCCAATGTATCGGCAAGCGCGGCCATCGCCGAGATATCAATGCTGTAGAATACCAGCTTGCCTTCGCGCCGCGTTTCCACAAGTCCCGCAGAACGCAGCACCGCAAGCTGCTGTGACAAGCTTGGCTGGCCAATGCCGCTGGCGCTTTCCAGTTCTCCCACATTCAATTCCGTTTCGCGCAGCGCGCGCAATATGCCAAAGCGCAACGGATGGGCGGCAGCCTTCAGCGCATCAATCGGAGCTTCATCGCTCATGCCCTGTTACCCTTGGCTGTCTTGGCATCGCGCAGGAACCATCCCGCATCGCCCTTGGCGGCATAGATTTCATCAAGATCGGTCGGCGGCGGGGCGAGGAGGTTTTCACCCGGCTGCCAATTGGCAGGAGCAAGTGCGTCTGCGGCATCAACAGCCTGCAAGGCATCAAGCGTGCGCAGCATTTCAGGTATCGAGCGACCGACATTCGCGGGATAGCAGCTCATCGCGCGGATCACGCCTTCGGGGTCGATAAAGAAGGTGGTGCGCACCGTTGCACTGTCACTATCGCCCGGATGGACCATGCCATAGGCCCGCCCGATCACGAGTGTCGGATCCTCCACTATGGGAAAGCGCACTTCGAGATCATAACGGTCACGGATCAGCCGCAGCCAGGCAAAATGCGAAAACAGGCTATCGACGGAAAGCGCCATGAGATTGCATCCGCGCGCCGCAAATTCACCGGCTTGCCGCGCCAGTTCGACAAATTCGGTGGTGCAAACGGGCGTAAAATCCGCCGGATGCGAAAACAGGATCAGCCAGCTGCCTGCATGATCGGACAGACGCACATCGCCAGTGGTGCTGCGAGCAGCAAAGTCCGGCGCGACATCGCCGATCCTGAGACCCGCGCAGGGTGCTTCTCTATTTTCATTGCCATGATCAGTGCGGGTCATTGGAACCTCGTAAACACTTGACAGTTATTAATCAAGACATATACATACTTTATGTAATTTGAGAGGGCTAGGCTATGAATTCTGCCGATACCACTACTGATAATGCACTCGCCAAGGCGAATGATCTGGTTGCGCAGGCGCTACAGAATTCGGCGTTCCGTCCCGAAATCACCGGCTTTTTTGACGAGGCAACCTACACCGTAAGCTATGTCGTGGCAGACCCCGCGACCGGCGAGGCAGCGATTATCGACTCCGTGCTCGATTTCGATGCACCATCGGGTCGTACCAGCCATCATGCAGCCGACAAATTGATAGATTTTATAACTTCTAAAAATCTGAAAGTGACTTGGCTGCTGGAAACGCACGCCCATGCTGATCACCTGTCGGCTGCGCCCTATCTGCAGAAAAAGCTGGGCGGCAAGATCGCGATAGGCAAGCACATTACCACGGTGCAGAACGTATTTGGCACGCTGTTCAATGCGGGTAGTGATTTCAAACGGGACGGCGCCGAATTTGATGTGCTGTTTGGTGATGGCGACAATTTTAAGATCGGCGATCTTGTGGTCGAGGTGCTGCATGTGCCGGGCCATACGCCTGCCTGCATCGCCTATATCGTGGGTGATGCAGTATTCACCGGCGATACGATGTTCATGCCCGATTACGGCACCGCCCGTGCCGATTTCCCGGGCGGCGATGCGCGGCAGCTCTATCGCTCGCTTCGCCGCATATTGTCACTGCCTTCCGCAACACGGCTGTTCATGTGTCATGATTATCTGCCACAGGGCCGCAGCCATTATATGTGGGAAACCACTGTGGCTGCAGAGCGCGAAGGCAATATTCACGCGCATGACGGCGTGACAGAGGAAGAATTTGTACTGATGCGCGAGGCGCGCGACGCCACGCTGGAAATGCCGCGGCTGATACTGCCGGCCGTGCAGGTCAACATGCGGGCTGGTCATCTACCTGCCCCTGAAAGTAATGGCGTCACCTATCTCAAGATACCGGTCAACGCGATATGACCCTGCCCGGATTTCCTGATGCAGCCCCGCTTGCGGGCCTGATAGGCGGCGGGCTGATAGGGCTGGCGGCTGCGATCATGCTGCTCGGCATGGGGCGGATCACGGGTGTATCGGGTATTGCGGCCAAGGCTGCGGGGCTTGGCGGAAGCGGGATGGACCGGCTGAGCGCCTGGGCTTTTGTGATTGGCCTGCCACTAGGCGCGCTGGTTGTGATCCTGATAACGGGCATGCCGCAGGTGAGCTTTGCCGGGCCCGCCCCGCTCGTTGTCGCGGGTCTGCTGGTAGGTTTTGGAACGCGTATCGGCAGCGGTTGCACCAGTGGCCATGGCGTATGCGGGATAAGCCGGTTGTCGGCTCGCTCTATCGTGGCGACGCTGGTTTTCATTTGCGCCGGAATAGCCACGGTCGCGATCATGAACGCCTTCGGCTGGCAGGTGCTGTCATGACCATGCGCGCAATTATCGCGCTGGTTGCCGGTACCATATTCGGCGCCGGTTTAACCGTAGGCGGCATGACCGATCCAGCACGCGTGCGCGGCTTTCTTGACTTGTTTGGCGATTGGGACCCGACGCTGGCCTTTGTCATGGGCAGTGCGGTGATGGTCATGGCGATCGCCTGGCGTATCGTACCCGGCATGATCCGCCCCATATTCGAAGACGGTTTTCATATCCCCACCAATTCAGACCTCACACCAAGGCTGATTGGCGGGGCAGTGCTGTTCGGTGCCGGTTGGGGCATTGCTGGCCTGTGCCCCGGCCCCGGATTTGCCGCGCTTGCGATACAGCCTGCTGGCGCCGCCATTTTCGTGATAGCATTGCTCGCCGGAATGGCGTTGCACTGGCTGACAGAGAGGAAGAATTGATGGAAATTCGCAAGGTCGATGATAGTTTTGCGGTCGCCCCACAGATACAGCCGGACGATATGCAGAAGCTGGCCGAGGCCGGGTTCACAGCAGTCATGTGCAATCGCCCTGACGCAGAAGAACCCGGCCAGCCACCGATCGAAGACCTTCGCGCTGCGGCACAGGCGGCGGGCCTTTCTTTTTATCTCGTTCCCGTGAGCGGCGGGCAATTTCCGACCGATGCACTGCAGGAATTCCGCCGTATCCGGCAGGAAACAGCTGGCCCACTTCTGGCCTATTGTCGCAGCGGAACGCGATCCATCACCATGGAAACCCTGTCCAATCCTGAAGATCTGCCAGCCGATGAACGCATCGCTCGCGCGGCGGTGGCAGGATACGATCTATCAGGCCTGCGCGCCCACTTAGACTGAGAGACGAACACCCCAGCCATTGTCCCGGAGGAAGTGATGAAAGCTTCACATGACATCGTAATAGTCGGAGGGGGAGCCGGCGGAATTGCCGCAGCATCCTCGCTCCTTTCCCGCCGTCCGGGGCTGGACATCGCGATTATCGAGCCGACCGAATTCCATTACTATCAGCCCGGCTGGACAATGGTGGGCGGTGGCGTCTTCAGCACCCCGCAAACGCGCAAGGCCATGGCCGATGTGATGCCTGATGGGGTGACCTGGCTGCGCGATGCAGCGGCCATTTTCGATCCCGAAGCAAATATGGTGCAACTGCAAGGTGGAGAGCAGCTGAGCTACCGTCTGCTGATCGTTGCACCCGGTATAAGATTGGCGTGGGAGAAGATAGAAGGCCTGACTGAAACGCTCGGCAAAAACGGCGTCACTTCCAATTACCGGTATGATCTTGCGCCCTATACGTGGGAATTGGTGCAGGGCCTGAAGCAGGGCCGCGCAATATTCAGCCAGCCGCCTATGCCCATCAAATGTGCGGGCGCGCCGCAAAAGGCGATGTATCTATCATGCGATCATTGGCGGCATTCCGGCGTCTTGGGCGATATTGATGTCCAGTTTCGCAATGCAGGCGGCGTTCTGTTCGGTGTGGAAGCCTATGTTCCGGCATTGATGGAATATGTCGGCAAATATGGCATTGATCTGGAATTTGGCAGCAATCTGCTGCGGGTCGATGGACCCGGGAAGACCGCCTATTTCGCCACGGACGAAGACGAGGAGGCTGTGGAATTTGACATGCTGCATGTCGTCCCCCCGCAGGTCGCGCCGGATTTCGTCGCCGACAGCCCGCTCGCCGCAGAAAGCGGCTTCGTCGATGTCGATCAGCACAGTTTGCGCCACACGCGTTTTCCCAATATTTTTGCGCTGGGCGATGCAGGCGGAATGCCCAATGCCAAAACCGCTGCGGCTGTGCGCAATCAGGCCCCCGTGGTCGCAGTGAATGCGCTTTGCGTCCTGGATGGCAAACCACCAGAAGCTGGTTATCGCGGCTATGGCTCCTGCCCGCTCACGGTTGAGCGCGGCAAGATCGTCCTCGCAGAATTCGGCTATGGCGGCGAATTACAGCCCAGCTTTCCCAAATGGCTGATCAACGGAACACAGGCGCAGCGCCTTTCATGGATCTTGAAGGCTGATGTACTGCCGTGGATCTACTGGAATGCCATGCTCAAGGGCCGAGAATGGCTGGCCGGTCCTGCCAGGCTGGCCGCAGACTAGGTGGCCGCGCGAGGCATAGACTCCGTGTTGAGCCGGTATCTGCCAATCCTTGAATGGGGTCGTCGCTATGATGGCTCTACTGCGACCAGCGATCTGGTGGCAGCGGTGATCGTCACCATCATGCTGATCCCGCAAAGCCTGGCCTATGCCTTACTGGCGGGCCTTCCTCCGGTCGTGGGCCTATATGCCTCGATCCTGCCGCTGGTGGCCTATGCCATTTTCGGCACCAGTCGCACGCTGGCAGTGGGGCCGGTGGCGGTGATCAGCCTGATGACGGCAAGCGCGGCAGGCGCGGTGGCGGCACAGGGGACAACGCAATATCTGGAAGCCGCAATCACACTGGCGGCGCTATCCGGCGTGATGCTGGCGGTGCTCGGCTTTCTGCGCATGGGATTCTTAGCCAATCTGCTGTCGCACCCGGTCATCAGCGGCTTCATCACCGCCAGCGGCATCCTTATCGCCACCAGCCAGATCAAACATATTCTTGGTATTTCCGCAGGCGGAGACAATTGGCCCGACATGCTTGGCGCGCTGGCAGGCGCTATTGGCGACACCAATGTATGGACGCTGGCCATCGGTATTCCCGCCACGGCGTTTCTGTTCTGGGTGCGCAAGGGAATGAAGCCCGCGCTGATTGCCCTTGGCCTGAAAGCGCGCGCTGCGGACATCACATCCAGGGCCGGACCGGTCATTGCAGTGGCGTTGACCATCCTTGCCGCCATCGTGTTTGATCTTGGCGCGAAAGGCGTCAATCTGGTGGGTGAAATACCGGCGGGTCTACCACCCTTTGCGATGCCATTCACCGATCTGACCCTGATCGAACAATTATGGGTGCCCGCCCTGCTGATCTCTATCATCGGCTTTGTCGAAAGTGTTTCTGTCGCGCAGACGCTAGCCGCCAAGCGCCGCCAGCGCATCGTGCCTGATCAGGAACTGATCGGCCTGGGCGCATCAAATATCGCAAGTGCATTTTCGGGCGGCTATCCCGTAACCGGAGGCTTTGCCCGTTCGGTCGTGAATTTCGATGCCGGGGCCCAGACGCCTGCGGCCGGGGCCTTTACTGCAGTCGGTATTGCGCTTGCCAGCCTGTTCCTTACGCCGCTGCTTTACAGTCTGCCCATCGCCACTTTGGCCGCGACGATCATCGTAGCTGTGCTGAGCCTTGTCGATTTAAAGACCCCGCGCGAATTATGGGCCTATTCCAAAGGCGATTTTACTGCGCACATTGCCACGATCGGTATCACGCTGCTGGCCGGTGTGGAGATGGGCGTGATTGCAGGTGTCTCAGTGGGCCTGCTGCTTTACCTGTGGCGCGCCAGCCGCCCGCATGCCGCCATCGTGGGCCGCGTTCCCGAAACCGAACATTTCCGCAATGTTGATCGACACAATGTTTTCACTGTGCCGCATGTGCTTTCAATCCGCATCGATGAAAGTCTGACTTACCTCAACGCCCGCTGGCTGGAGGAATATGTGCTGGAACGCGTGGCCGAAAAGCCTGAACTGCGCCATGTCATCCTGATGGCAAGCGCTGTAAACGAAATCGACGCATCGGGCCTCGAAAGCCTCGAAGCGATCAATCACCGGCTGCGCGATGGCGGCATCGGCCTGCATTTTTCCGAAGTGAAAGGCCCCGTGATGGACCGGTTGAAACGCATCCATTTTCTCGACGAACTCAACGGCAAGGTTTTCCTTTCACAATCGCGCGCCTTTGCCGAACTGGCCAAGGATGACGGCCTGCAAAGCGATCCGCCAGATGATTTTCCAAGGGGCATGATCTAATGAAAGCCCAATACGCATGGCTTCATGCACGAATTGCAACAGTCGCTGCGATGATACACATGGCAAAAATGCCGCCAGCCGGCTATTGAGCTGTCACAATGTTCGATCAGGCCGACGCCCTTCTTCTTGCCCGCATCCAGTTCGCTTTTACGGTGAGCTTCCATTTCATATTCCCCGCCTTTTCCATCGGCCTTGCAAGTTACCTTGCTGTGCTTGAAGGCTTGTGGCTGAAGACAGGCGAAGCGAAATATCTCGACCTGTTCAAATATTGGCTCAAGATATTCGCCATCGTCTTTGCCATGGGCGTGGTTTCAGGCATCGTCATGTCCTACCAGTTCGGCACCAATTGGTCCGTCTTTTCCGATTTGGCAGGGCCAGTGATCGGACCGCTTATGGCGTATGAGGTGCTTACTGCCTTCTTCCTGGAGGCGGGCTTTCTGGGCGTGATGCTGTTCGGCATGGAAAAGGTGGGGCGCAAATTGCACTTTCTTGCCACGCTGATGGTGGCGCTGGGCACATTTGTGTCTGCCTTCTGGATTCTGTCTGTAAACAGCTGGATGCAGACGCCGGTAGGCTTTGAAATGGCTGCGAGCGGGCAATTCCTGCCCGGCGAAAGCTGGTGGGGTATCGTGTTCAACCCCAGCTTCCCATATCGCCTGGTGCACACCGTTATCGCCGCCTATCTGACGACCGCCTTCGTGGTGGGCGCCGTGGGCGCCTGGCACCTGCTGAAGGACCGCATCAATCAACACGCCCGCACTATGTTTTCCATGGCGATGTGGATGGCCGCGCTGGTTGCACCGCTGCAGATCGCGGCGGGCGACATGCACGGGCTCAACACGTTGGAACACCAGCCTGCCAAGGTGATGGCGATGGAAGGCCATTATGAAAGCCATCCCGATGGCGCGCCGCTCTATCTGTTCGGCATTCCAGATGATGATGCACAGCGGCTGGATTATGCTGTTGGCATTCCCAATCTTTCCAGCCTGATCCTTAAGCACAGCCTGGACGCGCCACTGGCGGGGCTGGATACCATCCCCCGCGAAGACCAACCGCCTGTCAGTATCATCTTCTGGTCGTTCCGCATCATGGTGGGAATCGGCTTTGCCATGCTTGGTATCGGCGCGTGGAGCCTGCTTGCACGGATGCGCGGCAAGCTCAGCGAATGGCGCTGGCTGCATCGCGCTGCGCTTTTGATGGGGCCTTCGGGCTTTGTCGCGGTTATCGCTGGCTGGGTTACAACAGAAGTAGGCCGCCAGCCGTGGGTTATCTATGGCCTGCTGCGTACTGCCGATGCCGCTAGCCCACTTGCCGCCCCCGCAATCGGCGCTTCGCTGCTGGCCTTTGTGGTGATCTACTTTGCCGTGTTTGGTGCGGGCACCTGGTATATTTTACGCCTGATGAAATCCCCGCCGCATACTGGAGAATTTGGTGTGAAACGCGGTTCGAAAGGTCCGATGCGGGCTGCGGGCATCACACCGGGGCCGACGCAAAATCCGGGCCGCGATCCAGACACGCTCCCCCGTGACAAGGAGGAAGCGAACGGTGGCAGTTAATGTCGACCTCACCACCATTTGGGCCTTCATCATCGCCTTTGGCATTTTCGCCTATGTGGTGATGGATGGGTTTGACCTTGGCATTGGCATCCTCTTCCCGACCTTCAATCCGGGGTCGGGGCGTGACCGCGCAATGAACTCCATCGCGCCGGTATGGGACGGCAATGAAACCTGGCTGGTGCTGGGCGGTGGTGGGCTTTTCGCCGCATTCCCCCTTGCCTATGCGGTGATCCTGCCTGCCACCTATCCGCTGATCATCGCGATGCTGCTGGGGCTGGTTTTCCGCGGCGTCGCATTTGAATTTCGCTGGCGCGATCCTTCGCATCGCAAGGCGTGGGACTTTGCCTTTACCGGCGGCAGCTTTGTTGCCGCGATGGCGCAGGGGATGACGCTGGGCGCCTTGTTGCAAGGGATCGAGGTGGTCGACCGCGCCTATGCCGGAAGCTGGTGGGACTGGCTTACACCCTATACTCTGCTGACCGGTCTGGGTACCGTTGCTGGCTATGCCCTGCTGGGCGCGACGTGGCTGGTGTGGAAGCTTGATGGCGACGCGCAGGTTCATGCTCGCACAATGGGCAAGCGCGCAGCATGGGCGACCCTATTGCTGATAGGCTCGGTGAGCATGTATAATCTCGCGCTCAACGCCGAATATGCCGCACGTTGGCTAAGCGCTCCGGAAATCTACTTTGCTGCGCCGGTGCCGATCCTGACGGGCGTTGTTGCGCTGGCATTACTGCGCGCGCTTGCGACTGAACGGCATTCCAAGCCCTTTTGGCTCAGCATTGCGCTGTTCTTCCTCGGCATGGCAGGACTAGGGGTGACGATGTGGCCCTATGTTGTTCCGCCGGGCATCACGATATGGGATGCCGCCGCACCGGAACGCAGCCAGATCTTCATGTTGATAGGCGTCGCCATCACCATGCCGCTGATCATCGGTTACACCGCATGGGCTTACTGGGTGTTCCGCGGCAAGGTGGCCGATGAAGGGTATCATTGATGGCGCATGGCCGCCCCAGCCACGACATGGACCAGCCGCCCTTGTGGAAACGGCTAGCGTGGATGGCGGGCATCTGGGCGGCCAGCGTCGCAGTGCTTGGCGCGGTGGCCTTTGTGATCAGGAGCTGGCTTGCCTGACCTACTAGGGCGCTGTTGAGCTAGCGCCCTTTCCAGTTCGCGGCGCGCTTTTCGACAAAGGCTTTCATACCTTCCGCCTTGTCTTCAGTCGCAGTCAGAATCTGGAACAGGCGGCGTTCATGCAAAAGCCCCTGGGTCAGCGTGGTTTCGAATGCTGCCTCCACCATCTCCTTGTTCACCATGGCGGCCATGGGTGGCATGGTGGCGATGGTCTCGGCGGCTTTCATCGCTTCTTCCATCAATTTGTCATGCGGCACGATGCGCGCGACAAGCCCGGCACGCTCTGCCTCTTCGGCATCCATCATGCGCCCTGTAAGACACAGATCCATTGCCTTGGCCTTGCCAACCGCAAGGGTAAGACGCTGGCTGCCGCCCATGCCGGGCCCAACGCCCAGCTTGATTTCCGGCTGGCCGAATTTTGCGTTCTCGGACGCGATGATGAAATCGGCCATCATCGCCAGTTCACAACCTCCGCCAAGCGCAAAGCCGTTGACCGCAGCAATCCACGGCTTGCGGATCGAAGCGGTCAATTTGTTCCATCCCGAAAAGAAATCTTCGAGAAAGAAATCTGCTGCGGGTTTATCGACCATTTCCCTGATGTCCGCCCCTGCGGCAAAGGCCTTGTCGCCCGATCCGGTGATGACAGCGCAATGCTGCGTGTCGTCATCGCCGAAAACGGAAAATGCCTCCATCAAATCGCTCAGCACCTTGGTAGACAGGGCATTGAGCGCTTCGGGCCGGTTGATCGTGATGAGCGTGACCGCACCTTTGGTTTCGGAAGTGATGGTCTGATAGGTCATGGCTGTTCTCAAAGTTTCTGAGTGAGTTCTGGCACTGCGTTGAAGAGGTCTGCGA
>OJBY01000101.1_pt1 | contig 54904 bp, 57 predicted proteins | sample 1591731 | NCBI WGS metagenome assembly OJBY01 (sample SAMN05416837, study PRJEB24817) | seawater metagenome | isolation source: Sea water | place: Canada:Atlantic | collected 2013-07
GAGATCATGCCTAGTCTCGTGGGCTCGGAGATGTGTATAAGAGACAGGTCTACAATAAGGACGTATTCCATGATTTCGCGGCGCCCAAGGGTGCTGAAGACAATCAGCTGTGGCTGGAAAACGGCCAGCCGATGTTGTTTGCCAAGGGCGAGAAGGGCATCACGCTTGATCGTGACCTGCTTGAACTCAGGGTCGTCGACGTGGTCGATGGCGATTGGGAGGCAGCCGGGGTGATCGTGCACAATGTCACCAATCGATCCATCGCCCACATGCTGGTGGAATTGCCTTTTGGCGAATATCCGATGGCACTGGGCGTCCTGTATGATGATCCTCGTCCTTCGTTCGAGGAAACTACGGTGGCGGAGAATGAACGGTTGAGCCAAGGCAAGAAACCCGATTTGGGCGCATTGCTGGCCAAGGGGCAGACATGGACAGTGGACGGAACCGCGCAGGACCCTGTCTGATCGCAGCCTGACAGGTGGATAATCTTACCCACTCACTCGTCGGCGCGTTGATCGGGCAGGCGGGGCTGAAGAAAAAGACCGGCCTCGCAATGCCCGCGCTGATTATCGGTGCAAACCTGCCCGATGTGGATGCCGCGTGTTTCTTCTGGCTGGAAGGGACGGAACATCTCGCCTTCAGGCGCGGCATAACGCATGGGCCGATCGCGCTCTTACTGCTCCCATTGGTGCTGACCAGCCTCCTTTGGGGGTGGGACCGATGGCAAACCAGTCGCGGCAAACGCCCCGCAGCGCGGCTGCCCGTGCATTTTGGCTGGCTTTACGCACTTGGCCTTATCGCGGCTTTGACGCATCCCGCGCTCGATTGGCTGAATGTCTATGGCATCCGCCTGCTGGAGCCATTTTCGAGCCGTTGGTATTATGGCGATGTGCTGTTCATTATTGATGTGTGGCTATGGCTCTTGATGGGGGCGGGGCTGTGGCTGTCATTGCGGCGCGAAAAGCGCGGGGGTGACTGGCAGCGGCTGGCGCGCAATGTGCTGGGACTGGCTGCTCTTTATATCGTGGCGAACTTCGGAATTTCGCAGGTGGACAGGATGCAAAACACATCCTTTGTGGAGACGATAAGTTCCCCGCCGCCGCTGGCTTTCTGGCAGCGTGAGAGCATTGGCGTTGGCGGTTCCGGCAGCTTTTTCAGAGATGGGGAAAGGGTGGGCAATGCCCCGATTTCGTCCTGCGATCTTGCGGCAGCTCGCGCCCAAAGCAGCCAGGTCGATGCCTTCTTGTTCTGGAGCCGTGCGCCGGTGCTGGATCGACTGGACGATGGAAGATGGCGACTATCCGATGCGCGCTATTATCCGATGCAGCAGGGTAATTTCAAAGTAATCCTGCCCGAAGGTCTGTGTTCGGAACATCCCGCACGCTGATAAGGTTATTCTCCTGAGCAAAGGGGAAGCTATTGACCGATCCGCAAATTGTCTGGCTGAGGCGCGACCTGCGCCTGAGAGATCATGCCGCTTTCACCGCTGCCGCGCAGGCGGGGCCAGTCATCCCTGTTTATGTTCTCGATGATGAGACGCCTGCGGACGGGCGTTATGACCGCCGGATGGGCGGGGCCACCCGCTGGAGGCTGCATCATGCGCTCGGACGACTTTCGGATGACCTTGGCCGGCACCGTTCCAAACTGATCCTGCGACGCGGCAGGGCTGCGGAGGAAATATGCAGCCTGGCCAGCGAAACCGGCGCGAAAACTGTTCACGTCCTGCATCATTACGAACCGTGGTGGGTCAAGGCGCAGGATGAATTGGGCGCGGCGCTGGACCTGCAATTGCACGATGGCAATTACCTGCTGCCACCCGGCACGGTGACGACGGGATCGGGCACTCCGTACAAAATTTATACTCCGTTCAAAAATGCGATGTTCAAGATCATCGACGGTTTCGACATCTTGCCTGAGCCGGAAATCAGCTCTCCTGAAAGCTGGCCCGAGAGCGATGACCTTGCGGATTGGGACTTGCTGCCAAGCAGGCCGGATTGGGCTGGGGGCATGCGAGAATTCTGGGGTGATCAGCACGGCACACGCGCCGCGATGGAGCGGTTTGACACCTTCCTCAATGTCGTTTTCGAATATGACGATTATCGCAATTTGCCTGCCGAGGATGCGACCAGCCGCATGTCGCCGCACCTGCATCACGGCGAAGTCTCCCCGCGCATGTTGTGGGAGACGATGAACCGGCTCCGCAGTGACGGCGCAACCACTTTTCGGGAAGAATTGGTATGGCGCGACTTTGCACAGAACATCATCTGCCAGTTCCCATGCTATACCGAGGAATCCTATCGGGATGGCTATGACGATGCCATCTGGCGCAATCCCAATCGCGGCCATCTGATTGCCGAGGAACTGGAGGCATGGAAGCGCGGGCGCACGGGTTATCCCATCGTCGATGCCGGAATGCGCGAATTGTGGGGCGCAGGCTGGATGCACAATCGCGTCCGCATGATTACCGCCAGCTTTCTCATCAAACATTTGCTGATCGATTGGCGGCACGGCGAGCGATGGTTCTGGGATACGCTGGTTGATGCCGATTACGGGTCCAATGGGACGAACTGGCAATGGGTCAGCGGAACCGGCGTCGATTCCAGCATGTTCGTCCGCATCATGGCCCCGCTCAGCCAGAGCGAGAAATTCAACGCGGGCGATTATATCCGTGAATGGGTGCCCGAACTCGCTGATCTGGACGACAAGGCGATCCATGATCCCGAGGCGCATGGCTGCAGGCCGGATGATTATCCCGCCAAATTGATCGGTCACGGGGAGGCACGCGAGCGAGCATTGGCGGCTTATCGGAAAAACAAGAGCTAGGCAGCCTTGCTGCTTCATCGACCCTTGGCCATATAGGCGAGCATGGACGCTGGTCAGGCAAGAGGTGGTCAGCTGCTCGAAAGCGGGCAGCGATACGGATCGGAACCGGGCCTGCTGGCGCGCATCTTTGCCCCGGCAGCAGCACGTCTGCTTGATCGAATGGATGCGGGGCTGGCGCGCGGCACGCTGTGTGCGATACTTCCCGATGGCGCCAGCCGCAAACTGGGTGGGCGCGCAGCAGGTTTTGAATGCGAAGTAACCCTGCACGATTGGCGCGGCTTGCTGCGCGTTGCGACCAATGGTTCGGTCGGTCTTTACCAGGCGTGGGACGCGGGCGAATGGTCCAGCCCCGATCCTGTCAGCATGTTTGCGCTGTTTGTCGATAATGCCGATGTGTTGGGTGATATGGCGAGGGCCAAGGGGCCGTGGCGCTGGGCGGCCAAGGCGCTGCACGCGCTAAACCGCAATACAAAGCAGCAGGCCGAGCGCAACATCCACGCGCATTACGATCTGGGCAATGATTTCTACGCCGCATGGCTTGATAGGACAATGAGCTATTCCAGCGCCTATCGCGTGATGGACGATGATCTGGAGGCTGCACAGAAGGGCAAGTGGGACCGGCTTGCACAGCGCATAGGCACGCCTGAAACCCTGCTGGAAATCGGCTGCGGCTGGGGCGCGCTTTCGGGTTATTTCGCCGAACAGGGCAGCAGCGTCGATGCCATCAGCCTGTCTGAAGCGCAATTGGCATGGGCCCGCCAGCAATATCCCGATGTACAGTTTATCAAGCAGGACTACCGCGATACAACCGGGATGTTCGATGCCATTGTCAGCGTGGAAATGGTGGAGGCTCTGGGCCGCGAATATTGGCCGACCTTCATGGATTGCATAGCGCGCAACCTCAAGCCCGGCGGACGGGCCGCGATCCAGTTCATCGCGCTAAGGGACGATCTGTTCGATGCTTACGCCAAGAGCGCGGATTTCATCCAGGCTTATGTCTTTCCCGGCGGTATGCTGATCCGCACAAGCGAATTTCGTCGTTTGGCAGAGGAGCGCGGCTTGGCATGGCAGGACCAGGAGGATTTTGGCCTCGACTATGCCGAAACGCTCAGATTATGGCGCGAACGGTTTGACAATGCCGTCGAAACCGATGCCTTGCCAGCTGGATTTGATCGCCGCTTCTATGATCTCTGGCGCTTTTACCTGATGTATTGCGAAGGCGGATTTCGCGGGGGCAGCATCACCGTCAGCCAGGTAACGTTAGTCAAAGGGCGGAAGCAGGGCGCATGAAGAAATGGGTGGTCGGCACGCTGGCGCTGGTTCTGGCAGCGGGAGGAATTGGCTTTGCCATGCTGGATGATGACCAGCGCGCACTCATCGCCAATATGCCGACAGACCGCGATGTGCTGTTTTGGCCTGAAGAGACGCGCAATGCTGCATTCCGCGCGCTCGACGCATTCCCCGCGCTGGCTGATGCGCGGGTGATCGAAGCGGGCGAGGCAACCTATCCATTGCCCGATGGCGCACCGTTGGAGCTGGGCGAGTTTGATCTCGATGCCTTCATGACCTCGCAAAACAGTGCCGCCATCGTGGTTGTGCATGATGGCAAGGTCGTGCTGGAACGATACGGACTGGATTTCAGCGCCGAAGGCAAATGGACTAGCTTTTCTGTGGCTAAGAGCCTGACCTCTACCCTCGTCGGCGCAGCTATTGCCGATGGCTATATCGACAGCCTTGACGATCCGGTGAGCAAATATCTGCCCGACATGCGCGGTTCTGCTTATGACGCGGTGACAATCCGCCAACTTCTCACCATGAGTTCGGGTGTACGCTGGAGTGAGGATTATTCCGATCCCCAAAGCGATGTCGCGCGTTTCCCCGAACATGTGCCCGAAGATGACGGCGTCGATGCGCTGATCGATTACATGCGCCAATTGCCACGCGAAGTGGAGCCGGGGACGCGCTGGCTGTATAACACCGGCGAAACCAACCTCATCGGCGTTCTGGTGCGCGAAGCGACGGGCAAGAACCTTGCTGATTATCTGTCCGAAAAGGTCTGGGCACCTTTTGGAATGGAGCAGGATGCGACGTGGCTGTTAAGTGGTTCCGGCAGCGAGATCTCCGGTTGCTGTATTCAGGCGGCCACGCGCGATATGGCGCGTTTTGGCCTGTTTGCGATGGGCGGGGGCATGGCTGGCGGAAAGCGCGTCGTGCCTGAAGGATGGTTTGACGAAGCAACCCGGATAGCCTTTGAAACGGGCCGTTTCGATCGGGGTTACGCCTATCAATGGTGGACCTACCCCGGCGATGCCTACGCCGCTAGTGGATTGTTTGGACAGGGAATTTTCGTCGATCCACAGCGCAATCTCGTGATTGCCACCAATTCGAACTGGCGCCAGTCCACGGGGAATGACGGGTCGGGCGCCGAGCGTAATCGCTTTTATGCGGCCGTTCAGGCCGCCATCGATGTACGCCGCGGCAAAGATGGCACACGTGTCGGTGCGCCGGCTGAACCGATGGTAAGGTGAATGTTCCGGTAGTAATATTTTTACGCTGGTCCGCTAGGCACTTGGTGTGGTCGAACTTCATCCAGAACCCCTCGTCGGCACCCATTCGGTGACCCCCGTCCTGCTCGTCATCGGCACACGGCCGGAAGCGATCAAGATGCTTCCGGTTGTGCGCGCCTTGCGCGCGGTGCCCGAAGTGGATCTGAAGGTTGTCACGACCGGCCAGCATCGCCAGATGTTGGATCAGGTTTTTGCGGTCTTTGGCGAGCAACCCAATATCGACCTTGATCTGATGACACCGGGGCAATCCCTGGGTGCGATCACGGCGCGGGTCATGCGCGAAATGGAAATGCTGATCGCGCAGCACCAGCCCGGACTTGTCTTGGTGCATGGCGATACGACCTCTGCCATGGCCGCCGGGCTTGCCGCTTTCTACGCGCATGTGCCGCTCGGCCATGTCGAGGCAGGACTGCGCAGTCACGACATCCAGCGCCCTTGGCCCGAGGAATACAACCGCATTTCAATCGACGCCGTGGCCGATTTGCTGTGGGCACCCACCAGCATCGCTGCGAAAAATCTGCACAATGAACGCCCTGAGAAACGCGGCACGCAGCGCCACATCGAAGTCACCGGCAATTCGGGCATCGATGCGCTTCTGCATGTCGCCGCTGGACTGAAGGGCGATGAGCTTGCGTCGATCGATGTCACGCTTGATCCGGCGAAGAAGCTGGTGCTTGTCACCGGCCACAGACGCGAAAGCTTTGGCGACGGTTTTGCCCGTATCTGCGATGCGCTGGTTGAACTCGCAGCGCGCGGCGATACGCAAATCATCTACCCTGTCCATCTCAATCCGCAGGTGAAGAATGTGGTCGAGGCGAGACTGGGCGACACCTCTGCAATCCACCTCATCCCCCCGGTTGATTATGTGCAGATGGTGGCGCTGATGCAGGCAGCGCACTTCATTCTTACCGATAGCGGCGGCATCCAGGAAGAAGCTCCGGCGCTGGGTAAACCCGTGCTGATAATGCGCGATGTGACAGAGCGGCCCGAGGCCGTAGCTACGGGCGTGGCGCAGCTTGTCGGCACAGAAGTCGCTGGCATCATGGCGGCAGCAACGCGGCTTCTTTCAGAACCCGACCATTACGAACGCCGCGCCAAAAAAGTGTTTCCATACGGCGATGGCTCGGCAGCTGAAAAGATCGCGCGCTCAGTCAGTCAGTTTCTAAAGGCGCAGCAGGCCGCGAAGGAGCCGGCGCAATGAAAATCTGCACCGTAGGGCTTGGCTACATCGGCCTGCCGACGGCTGCCATGCTGGCGAGCCGCGGGCACGAGGTAATCGGTCTCGATGTGAACGAAACCGTGGTCGATGCAGTCAATGCCGGGCAGGCACATTTTCAGGAACCGGATCTCCAGATGTTACTGTCCGCTGCGGTAGATACAGGCCGCCTGCGCGCGACTACCACGCCCGAAGCCGCCGACTATTTTGTCATCGCTGTGCCGACACCAATGGTGAATGAAGGGCCGGACATGGCTTTTGTGGAAGCGGCCGCGCGCACGATTGCGCCGGTGCTGGCCAAGGGCAATGTGGTTATCCTTGAATCCACCTCTCCTGTCGGATCGACAGAGCGACTGGCGGCGATTTTCTCAGAGGAACGCCCTGACCTCTCATTCCCGCGTTACCGCGATGAAGACCGCGTGGCGGACGTGGCGCTGTGCCATTGCCCCGAACGTATCCTGCCCGGACAAATGCTGCGCGAACTGGTCAGCAATGATCGCATCATCGGCGGGCTGACGATGGATTGCGCGCAAAAGGCAGCGCGGCTTTACCAAACCTTCGTGATGGGCACATGTTACGTCACTGACAGCCGCGTGGCGGAATTGTGCAAGCTTTCAGAAAACGCCTATCGCGACGTCAACATTGCTTTTGCCAATGAACTTTCGATCATCTGCGACAAGCTGGGCACCGATGTGTGGCAGGTGCGCGAATTAGCGAACCAGCATCCGCGCGTGAATATCCTCATGCCGGGCGCAGGGGTGGGCGGGCATTGCATCGCGGTCGATCCGTGGTTCATCGTTTCGAGCGCGCCCGATGAAGCGCGCCTGATCCGCACCGCGCGCATCGTCAACGATGACAAGCCGCACCGCGTGGTCGAACAGATCCGTGTGCTGGCCGACAGGTTCAAAGTGCCGACGATTGCCTGTTACGGCATCACCTACAAACCCGATGTGGACGACGTGCGCGAGAGCCCTGCCTTGGAAATCGTCGAGCAGATCGCGGGCATCGAGGGCGCGCAAGTGCTGGTGGTGGAGCCCAATCTGTCCGCCTTGCCCGCATCGCTCGCCAAGCACCCGAACGTGCGCCTCGTTTCTTCGGACGAGGCACGCGAAGCGGCCGATATCGTCACCTTCCTCGTCGGCCACCGCCAGTTCAAGCGGCTGGAAGGCGACAGCTATCTGTCAAAAGCCGTGGTCGATACAACGGGCATGTTCTCCACCCGAAAGGCGAGGGCGGTAGAGCGGGATTGAGAGATTTCCCAACGGTAGAAGGTGGGGACTGAGATGCGCGGTGAAACCAAAAAAGGGCCCTGAAAGGAGCCCTTTCTCAACAGTCTCGAGATTGCGTCCAGCTTATGGCTTAAAGGCACCGTCATTGCGGTAGCGGGCGAGAATATTGTCATGCACGATGGGGCTGAGCAAATTGGCAAAGGCGCAGCCCGCCATGCCGTTTTCCCACCATACGACTTCGGCCTGAAGCGATTCGAGGCCGGGCAGGGTCATCCAGCAGATCGAGCCGGGGTGCATCCGGTTAAGCGCTGTCGCCGAAAAGCCCGACAGCGACAGATCGTTCACCACCGTCTGGAAGGCGCGGTTGCCCGAAGCGCGCAATTGCGCAGGGATCATAATCCGCGTGCGCGGGGCGCTGCGGTCTTCCTGCGATGCGATATCGTAGCGGCCTAGCGTGTTCTGCATGCTCATGGCGCGTGCAACTCCTACGGTGCGGATTGGTTTTCTAGGCCTTTCGACCCTTGCTTTGCAGAGCATGTCAAAAAGCGATTACCAGGAGCCTACCAGATATGGTTAAGCGGAAATTTCCACTCTTTCGCGGTGGCGGTTGGAGAAGTCCTCCTCCAGCATTTCAGCAATGCGTTTTCCCACCGCTTCAGGCGGTTTGACTGTTTGCGGGTCTTCACCGGGATAGGCGCGGGCGCGCATCGCAGTGCGGGTTGCACCTGGATCAACAATGGCAACTCGCATGCTGGAAATCCGCTCCACTTCCCTCGCATGTGATAACAGCAAATTGTCAAACGCCGCCTTGGTCGAACCATATGCGCCCCAGAAGGGGCGAGGGTCTGCGCCGACAGAGCTTGTCAGACCGATGATACGCCCCGCCTCTGCCCGCTTCAGCAGCGGATCAAATGCGGCAATCAAAGCCTGCGTGGCGAGCACATTCAACGTCAACGCCTGATTGAATTGCTGCGCGTCGATCTGCGTGACGGGGGTCAGCGTAGGCAATTGTGCTGCGCAAATGACAAGAAAATCGAGCTTTTCCCACCGTTCAGCGATTGCCTGCGCCAGCCGTCCGATGGATTCGCCATCTGTGAGGTCAAGAGGCGCGATCGTGGCAGTCCCACCAACCGTGTGGATCGCATCCTCTACGCTTTCAAGATCCTTCACCTTGCGTCCGGTGATGACGACATGGGCACCCTTTTGTGCCAGCGCAACGGCAGTGGCTGCGCCGATTCCGCGGCTTGATCCGGTGACGAGAGCGTTGCGGCCCTCGAAAGGCTTCTGGGCGTTGCTTTGGGCCATGTCAGGCAACCTTGTTTACGGGCAGAACCAATTGCCGGTCACCATCTTCACGCGTGGCAAGATCGGTCAGCAGGGTGGGATATTCGCCCGTAAAACAGGCGTCGCAATATTGCGGGCAGGCATTGTCGCGTCCAGCGAGACCAACGGCGCGATACAGGCCATCGATCGACACGAAAGCGAGGCTGTCTGCCTGAATAAATTCGCACATGGCTGCCAGGTCCATCCGGCCCGCCAGCAGCTTTGATCGTTCAGGCGTATCCACGCCATAATAGCAGCCGTGACCGGTAGGCGGACTGGCTACCCTGAAATGCACCTCCGCCGCGCCGGCATCGCGCATGATCTGGACGATCTTCATACTGGTGGTGCCGCGCACGATGGAATCGTCAATCAGAACGATGCGTTTGCCCGCGACGATCGAACGGTTGGCATTATGCTTACGCTTTACACCGGCGTGGCGGGCGCCATCGCTAGGCTGGATAAAGGTGCGGCCCACATAATGTGAACGGATGATACCAAGTTCAAACGGTATGCCCGATTGCTGCGAATATCCGATGGCGGCAGGTACACCGCTGTCGGGAACAGGCACCACAAGATCGGCATCACAACCCGATTCCTTGGCCAATTCAATGCCGATATTCTTGCGGCTTTCATAGACCGAGCGATCGTTGAAGATTGAATCCGGCCGGCTGAAATAGACATGCTCAAAAATGCAGGGCCGTGCATCTTGGTTGCCAAAGGGGTGGTGCGTGCGGATTGTCCCGTCGAAATCAACCTCGATCAGTTCACCCGGCTCGACCTGACGGATGAATTCCGCCCCGGTCACATCCAGCGCCACGGTTTCGCTGGCAAAGACCACGGAATCACCCAGCTTGCCCATCACCAATGGGCGAATGCCCAGCGGATCGCGGCAGGCGGCCATGCCGCGCGGTGTCATCACAATCAGCGCATAAGCGCCTTCGACCATGCGCAATGCATCGACCAGTTTATCCAGCATGGTGGGATAACGACTGGTGGCAACAAGGTGGATGATCACCTCTGTATCCGAAGTGGATTGGAAAATTGCGCCCTTGCTGACCAGTTCCAGCCGCAGGGCGCTGGCGTTGGAAATATTGCCATTATGCGCCACGGCGAAACCACCGCTGGCGAGATCGGCATAGAGTGGCTGCACATTGCGCAGGCCCGATCCGCCAGTGGTGGAGTAGCGGACATGGCCAGCAGCCATGTGGCCGGGCAGCTCTGCCAGCGATTCGGCGGTTGAGAAATTGTCTGCGACTTGGCCCAAGGCGCGGCGCGTGAAGAATTCCGTCCCGTCAAAGCTGGTCATGCCGACAGCTTCCTGTCCGCGATGCTGGAGCGCGTGGAGGCCGAGTGCGGTGGTGGCCGCAGCCTCATCGCCCGCGATAATGCCGAACACACCGCACTCTTCATGCAGTTTGTCGTCACCGTCCGCGTCAAGGAAGGGGTGGGTGAAATTCATAAATGTCCGCTGTCGTGCATACCGCACGCCTCCAATGGCGATGTTGCAGAACTATTACAAGAGGCAGTGCGCCGATCTGATGGACCGCAAACCCGGCAATCGCTTTCAATTCGAGAAGCTTTGAAGGGATTTCAATCAGGCCAAGAGGCCGAGAAAACTGATTCACCGAGAATTTTATCCAATTGGCATGCCATTCGAGCTGGCTGAAGCGCCTGGGGCAAGGTCTCGAATCTACGAGGGAAGCCGGGCGTTTTAATTGGTCGGGGAGAGAGGAGGCTAAGCTAAGGGGACCTGTAACCCGCAGAAATCCCCCAAACCCTTGCATTCCTTATAGTTCTACCCCTACATTCCTGCCCTACAGGGGCCAAATAGAGGGCCGAAGCCACGTGAGGAACGTCTCGCCATGTCATGGCAGGAAATCCAACGGAACTTTGGTGGGCGCGCTAAAGGCCTGTCCGACGCAACAGTAAACCGGCACATGGCAACGCTTTCTGCGTTTTGGCGTTGGGCAGAGGAGCGGGAATACTGTGAAGGCCGAAACCCCTTCGACGGACACCGGAGAAACCTGAAGGAAGGGCGTAACAAAAGAGGGTACGTCGCTTGGGAAACCGCTGACCTGCAGACGCTATTCTCACCACCGCCAAAGCGAGATGATGTGACCGAAGTTATGCTCGTTGCCATGTTCACGGGGATGCGGCTAAACGAAATCGTTTCGCTCACGAACGGGCAGGTTCAGAGTATCGATGGCGTTCCCTGCATAGACGTTACTGACGCAAAGACAACAGCGGGCACCCGGCGACAACGGTGGTTGGGTCACTGCGGAGTGCCTCTAATCGACAAACGATAGATGCGGATAAAGCCTCTGGCCGATTGCCGAAGAAAGTTTGCAGCGTAATACGCGCGGCATGGAAACTCTCCCCGCGCTAGCTACTTGTGTCACCCTTCTGCTTCTAACTAGCTGCGGCGACTCCGAATCAGAAAAACCATACGACCCTTACGCAATCAGCGACGAAGAGCGCGCCGTTAACATCGCTGCGCACAATGCCGAACAGGCTAAGTTCGCGGCTCTCGACTACCCCGAATGTGAGCAAGTTTGGAAAGATGGTCGGCTCACAGGCTGCGGCACTAGGCGTTTCGTGTTCTCCATGGAGTATTGCGACAAAGAGCGCGGTTCGGGCTACCGTTTGGATCCTCTCTCGGCGGGCGACAGTTGGATTAGTCGCGCGGGTAGTGCGAATGTGCAGCCGTTCGAAGAACGCGCAAAACGCATGGAAGAAGGCGATGTGATTTGGGAAGGCATCGCCTATGCGGAGGGCAATGGCACCAACGGCATCAAGATCGTGTCCTGTCAGATGAACAATGAAACTCTCCGAGTGCAAAGCATCTCGACTCAGTCTCGGTGAACGTGCGAGGGACGGGTTAGACGTTTGGGACCGGAAAGACTGTCGGCGATCTACCCAGTTTCAGACGTCGTAACGATGAGCCCTTCGCAGCACGACGGGTGCCAGCCAAGTGCAACCGAGGAAGTTGTTGCCTCTCAAAGCCGCCCTACAGCGGGTGGCTACACACTCGCAAAACTTTGTTTTAAAAGGCAAAATTCAAAATGGTCGGGGAGAGAGGATTCGAACCTCCGGCCCCTGCCTCCCGAAGACAGTGCTCTACCAGGCTGAGCTACTCCCCGACCGGTGCGTGCAGACCGCGAGGGCCTGCGAGGCAGAGGCGGGCCTATAGGGGGCACATCTGAAGCTTGCAAGCGGCACTTTTTCTCATCTCCATACCGATTTCGGGTCATTGCGCATTATGGGCCTCGCTGTCAGGTAGTCGGGTGACGAACATGCGGGGTGCATGCGCCGGATTTTGGAGTGAAGAGCACAATGCGGGTAGTGGTAACAGGGGCGGCCGGTTTCATCGGATCGGCATTGGCAGATCATCTGCTGGCACGCGGTGACAGCGTGATCGGCATCGACAATTGCAATGATTATTATGATCCTGCGCTCAAGCATGATCGCGTCGCGCGCGTGCAGGGCGGGGCCGAAAGTGGCGGAGGCGATTTCCAGTTCCACCAGCTCGATTTCGCGAACATGGACGCGTTGTCCGCTGCGCTGGACGGCGAGGATTTCGACGCAATCGTGCATCTCGGCGCGCAGGCAGGGGTACGCTATTCGCTCGAAAATCCGGCCGCCTATGTGCAATCCAACCTTGTGGGCCATGTGAATATGCTCGAAATCGCTCGCCATCGTGGCGTGGCGCATATGGTCTATGCCAGCTCCAGCTCAGTCTATGGCGGCAATGACAAGCTGCCATTTGCGGTTGAAGATCGCGTCGATCACCCTGTCTCTCTCTATGCGGCGACTAAGCGCGCCGATGAATTGATGAGCGAAACCTATGCCCATCTCTACCGCATACCGCTTACAGGCCTGCGCTTCTTCACCGTTTACGGGCCGTGGGGTCGACCAGACATGGCCTTGTGGATTTTTACCCGCAAGATATTTGCCGGCGAACCTATCCCCGTCTTCAACAAGGGCGAGATGTGGCGTGATTTTACCTATATTGATGACATTATTGCCGGGCTGGTCGCGGCGCTCGACAATCCGCCGCCTGATGATGGCGCGCAAAAAGCGGGCGGATCGGTGAAGCCGCACAGGCTGTATAATATTGGCAACCACCGCTCGGAAAAGCTGACGCGTGTGATCGAATTGCTGGAAAAGGCATGCGGTCGTCCGGTGGAAATTGACTGGCAGCCGATGCAGAAAGGCGATGTCACGCGCACCTATGCCGATATTGATGCCATCCAGCGCGATCTTGATTATCAACCCACCACGGCAATTGACGAAGGTGTGCCGCGATTTGTCGAGTGGTATCGGGAATATCACCGCGTTTGATATTGGCGCAAGCGGCTGCGCGGTGGTAGCGCAGGTGGCATGACCAGCCCCGCTCCAGCAACCGCAGACCGCCATCCAGAATGGCAATATCTCGATCTGATGCGCCATATCTGGGAGCATGGTGATAAGCGGAAGGACAGGACGGGCGTCGGCACACGCTCCGTCTTTGGCACGATGCTGCGGTTTGACCTTGGCGATGATCGCGTGCCCTTGCTCACCACCAAGCGCGTGTTCTGGAAGGCGGCGGCGCGCGAGATGCTATGGTTTCTTACCGGAAGCACTAACATCCGCCCGCTGTTGCAGGACGGCGTGCGCATATGGAGCGATTGGCCGCTGAAGAAATACCGGCAGGCAAGCGGCGAGGATATTGCGCAGGAAGATTTCGAGCAGCGCGTTATCGAGGATGCGGCATTTGCGAAGAATTGGGGCGAGCTTGGTCCCGTCTATGGCAAACAATGGGTTGACTGGCCAACTTATGAATACGGACCGGATGGGAAATACCAGAAAGGTCCCGGCATCAACCAGGTGGCGCAAGTGGTTGAAAGCCTGAAGACCAATCCAGGTAGCCGCCGCCATATCATTGAAGGTTGGAACGTCGCCGAACTTGATCGCATGGCGCTGCCTCCGTGCCACAAGACCTATCAGTTCCATGTCGCGGGCGAGGGTGCCGATGCGCGGCTCAATTGCCTGCTCTACCAGCGCAGTTGCGATGTCGCGCTGGGCCTGCCGTTCAATCTGTTCGGCGCGGCATTGCTGACCCGCTTGATGGCTGCCCAGACTGGCATGAAACCGGGAGAACTGGTGTGGAGCGGCGGCGATACGCATCTATATCTTAATCACACCGAACTGGTGCAGGCACAGTTGGCACGGGAACCCGAAGGCGCGCCAAGGCTTGCTTTAACACAGGTTCCGCCTTCGATTTTCGACTATGCTTTTGAGGATATCGAAGTGCGGGACTATCATCCGCAAGGCGCGTTGCGCGCGCCAGTGGCTGTATAGCCGGCCATCCTGTGTAAGCGTGCAGAAATGCACCGATTGACGGTTTCAGGAGAAACTAATATAATTCCGGCATCGTAAAATATTATTTCCGCGTTCCGCTTACTGTAGGGCGCCGTCAATGGGAGAGCAGCATGGCTTCAGATAGTCACGAGAAGGGGCGCAACCGCCCGAAGCTCGAACTGCATGTGCCACAACCGCATTATCGCCCTGGCGACACTGCGGATTTCAGCCATCTGAATATTCCAGCTGCCGGCGATCAGCCGCGCCCGGATGAGGTGTGCGAAGCGCGGGAAACCTATCCGCTGTGCGATGATCTCATTCGCGTGCTTGGCGATGACGACAAAGCGCACGGCCCTTGGGATCCGCGTCTCGATGCCGATACCTTGCGCACGATCCTGCGCGAAATGGCGCTTGTGCGCGCCTTCGACAATCGTATGTATCGCGCGCAAAGGCAGGGCAAGACCAGCTTTTACATGAAGTGCACCGGCGAGGAAGCGACCAGCGTGTGCGCTACCCACGCCCTTGCAGCCGATGACATGATCTTTCCCAGCTATCGCCAGCAGGGCTGCCTGATCGCGCGCGGTTACAAGCTGACCGAGATGATCAACCAGATCTATTCGAACAAGGCGGATAAGCTGAAGGGTCGTCAGCTTCCGATCATGTATTGTTCGAAACGGCTCAATTTCTTTTCCATCAGCGGCAATCTGGCAACCCAGCTACCACAGGCGACGGGCTTTGCGATGGCAAGCGCCAGCAAGGGCGATTCGCGCATTGCGGCGACATGGGTGGGTGAAGGTTCGACTGCAGAGGGGGATTTCCACTCCGCGCTCACTTTCGCCACGGTTTATAACGCGCCGGTCATCTTCAACGTGATCAACAATCAGTGGGCCATTTCAAGCTTCTCCGGTTTTGCCGGGGCAGAGCGGGCCAATTTCGCCGCACGCGCAATCGGATATGGTATCGCGGGATTACGGGTGGACGGCAACGATCCGCTCGCCGTTTATGCAGCTGAACGCTGGGCTGCAGACAGGGCGCGCTCCAATGGTGGGCCAACGTTGATCGAGCATTTCACCTACCGCGCAGAGGGACACTCAACATCGGATGATCCCAGCGCCTATCGTTCTGCAGAGGAACGCGAGGAATGGCCGCTCGGCGATCCGATCAACCGCCTTCGTAAGCATCTCGTCGCTTTGGGCGAATGGGATGAAGACCGCCAGCAGGCGATGGATGAGGAACAGGATACAATGGTGCGCGCGGCGCAAAAGGATGCCGAGGCAAACGGCATTCTTGGCCACGGCCTGCACCATCCCTTCCACACCATGTTCGAGGACGTGTTCGAGGACTTGCCATGGCACCTTGAAGAACAGGCCGCGCAGGCGATCCGCGAACGACAGATCAAATGGCCCGAGGACAAGGCAGAATGAGCGCGCTGATGGACGAGAAGGCTGCTGCCATGTCACAGGACGGGGTCAGGCATATGAACATGATCGAGGCGATTAATTCCGCGCTCGACGTGATGCTTGCCCGCGATCCCGACGTGATCCTGCTGGGCGAGGATATCGGCTATTTCGGCGGCGTGTTCCGTTGCACCGCGGGCCTGCAGGAAAAGCACGGCACAACCCGCGTATTCGATACGCCGATCAGCGAATGCGGCATCATCGGCGTGGCGGTGGGCATGGGAGCGTATGGCCTGCGTCCGGTCCCTGAAATCCAGTTTGCCGATTACATCTATCCCGGCCTCGACCAGCTGATCAGCGAAGCGGCGCGGCTGCGCTATCGCTCGGCAGGCGAATTTATCGCGCCGATGACCGTGCGCAGCCCCTTTGGTGGCGGCATTTTCGGCGGGCAGACGCATTCGCAAAGCCCCGAATCGATCTTCACCCACGTTTCCGGCCTGAAAACGGTCATCCCCGCGACGCCTTATGACGCGAAGGGCCTGCTGATTTCCTGCATCGAGGATAATGATCCGGTCATCTTCTTCGAGCCCAAGCGCATCTATAACGGCCCGTTCGACGGCTATTACGACAAGCCCGCCAAGAGCTGGAAAGGTCGTGATGAAGCGCAGGTGCCGGAAGATTACTATTCCATCCCGCTGGGCAAGGCGCGCACGGTTTGCGAAGGCGATGCACTGACAGTTCTCGCCTATGGCACGATGGTCCATGTCGCCGAAAGCGTGTGCCGCGATAAGGGCGTGGATGCCGAAATCCTCGATCTGCGCACGCTGGTGCCGCTCGATATCAAGGCGATCGAAGCCTCGGTGGAAAAGACCGGCCGCTGCCTCATCGTGCACGAAGCGACCCGCACCTCTGGCTTTGGTGCGGAGCTTTCCGCGCTGGTGACAGAACGCTGTTTCTATCACCTCGAAGCGCCGGTCGAACGCGTGACCGGCTTCGACACACCCTATCCGCACAGTCTCGAATGGGCCTATTTCCCCGGCCCTGTCCGCATTGGCGAGGCTATCGACAAGATCTTGAGCGAGTAAGTCTGATGGCGAAGTTCACCTTCAATATGCCCGATATCGGCGAAGGCATCGCCGAAGCGGAAATCGTTTCCTGGCACAAAAAGGTCGGAGACACGGTGCATGAAGACGAGGAATTCGTCGACATGATGACCGACAAGGCCACCGTGCCGATGGAAAGCCCGGTTACGGGCGTCATCGTCGAAGTCGCGGGCGAAGCGGGCGATATGGTCGCCATTGGCAGCCCGCTGGTGGTCATCGAAGTCGAGGGCGAAGTGCCCGATGATGCGGAACAAGAGGACGAGGCCGCCGCGCCTGCGCCCAAATCCGCCGAGGTTACAGAGCGTATCGAGGTCGAAAACCCCGATGCCTCCGATCAGGAAGATGCGGCTGCGGCAGCTCCAACGCCGACCCCGGAGCCAGCGCCAGAGCCAAGCTCTGCGCCTAAACAGGCAACGGAGCCAACGCCTGCTTCGGCACCCTCAAGCGAGAAGGTGCTTGCCAGCCCCGCCGTGCGCAAGCGGGCAAAGGAGCTTGGCGTTGATCTGTCGCAGATCAAACCGCAGGCCGATGGCCGTTTGCGCCATTCCGATCTCGATGCTTTCATCGCCTATTCGGGCGGATATTCCGGCTCTGGCCCCGCCCGCAGCGATGAGACCATCAAGGTCATCGGTCTGCGTAAACGCATTGCCGAGAACATGGCTGCATCAAAGCGCCACATACCGCATTTCACCTATGTCGAGGAATGCGATGTCACAGAGCTTGAACGCACCCGCGCGCAATTGAACGACAGTCGCGGCAGCAACGGGCAGAACAGGCCCAAGCTGACCATTCTGCCGCTTTTGATCACCGCGATCTGCAAGGCGCTGCCCGATTTCCCGATGATCAACGCCCGCTACGATGAAGAGGCCCGCGTGGTTACGCGCCACGGCGCTGTCCATCTGGGTATGGCAGCAATGACCGATAATGGCCTGATGGTGCCGGTTATCCGTGATGCACAGGCGAAGAATTTGTGGCAGCTTGCCAATGAAATCGCCCGTCTGGCGGATGCCGCGCGCAGCGGCTCGGCCAAGTCGGAGGAACTTTCCGGCTCCACATTGACGGTAACGTCGCTCGGCCCGCTGGGCGGGGTTGCGACAACGCCTGTCATCAACCGCCCTGAAGTCGCCATCATCGGCCCCAATCGCATCGTCGAACGGCCCATGTTCGTGACCGGACCAAACGGGCAGGAACGGATCGAGAAGCGCAAGCTGATGAATATCTCGATCAGTTGCGATCACCGCGTTGTGGATGGCTATGATGCGGCGGCATTCGTGCAGTCGATCAAGCAGATGATCGAGGCTCCGGCGCGCCTTTTGGCGGGCTGATAGCGCGGTGTTTTCCAGCCCGGTTCGCGGGCTGGCGGTGGAGGGATGAAAAAGCCGCGCGAGGTGTGTTGACAGCCTCATGGCCCTCCACTAGAGCGCGGCTTCCCAAGAGGCGCTAACGCCGCAATGCGCGGGTGTAGCTCAGTTGGTTAGAGTATCGGCCTGTCACGCCGAGGGTCGCGGGTTCGAGTCCCGTCACTCGCGCCACTTGGGAATTTTCTTGTATCGCTGACACTTTGTCTTTGCAGGCAGGGCGTTTGCGCAATCACATGCGCGGGCTTTCAGCCCCATCGACCGGTTTCCATCCAGATCAGGAAACGGCGCAGCGGCAGTAGCCATACCAGCCCCAAGATCAGATAGATCACCATCTGCACCAGCGCGGGCCAGTCGCCTATCAGGTCAGGCAGATAACGCGCGATAATCACTGCATAGACAATCAGCCCGGCGCACAGTCCAAGGACGCCGACAGGGATTCTCCAAGTGGGTTCAGTGCGCATCAGAATGGTCCATATATGCGGGTTGGGGTGATAATGGCGGTCAACGGCATATCGTGATCCTCCAGCGGCAACTCATCAACGCGCTGCACGTCCCAGGCAAGGCCAATCGTCGTCGTATCGGGATGCTTTGCCAGCCAGCGGTCATAATGTCCGCCGCCCTGGCCAATCCTGCCCCCTGCATCGGTAAAGCCCAGCAGCGGCACGAACAGCATGTCAGGCGTGACAGCTTGCGCATCAGGGGCAGGTTGCATCATTCCCATCGACCCTTCTTCAAGATCAGTGTCGCCAAAAGGGTCCGAGTGTAAGTAGAACTGCATTTCATCCTGACGTGATGTCACGCGGGGAAGGGCGATGGCATGGCCTGCCTCCACGAAATAGCGAGCATAGCCTCCCGCCGGCGCTTCGCCGTCGTTTGCATGATACAGGCCGATGGTCGCGCCATCGGGTATCATATCCAGCACAGGGCCGGGCGGGCGGCGAAACACCAGCGCGCTGACTTCGGGTGGAAGGCTGGCTGCATGTTCCCTGCGCGCAAGGCGAAGAGATTTGCGAAGGTCTGCTTTTTGCTTGGTTTGGTCCGACATGGATCTTTCGCTAGCCGGAAGATGGCAGTGGCGGAACCACCATGGGTCGTTTTCCGGGAAATCCTCTGACGCGAAAACGTCAGGTGGGCGTCGTATGCACCGGCCCCCCGGACAAACCGGGCAGACTGGACAGTGACAACTCCCTAGGATTGCTTATAGCCTCAGGGATGTTCGAACGGCTCGTGCCGGGCAGTCCCGCCAGCTTCTATTTAGGATGCCGTGCACCCTCCCACAAGTCTGATTCGCCTAGCTGATGGTTTCGAGCTTGCTGGCAAGATTTTCCAGCCTGTCTGCCATTGCTTCCAGCGTCAGCGCTGCGGTTTCATCCATGGGTGGCGGAGCGGGCGGTGCAACGGGAGCATTTTGCGCCTCGTGCAGCTCGTCGGCCAGCAGCAGTGACGCATAAAGCAGGATGCGTTCGTGCGACTGGCTGGAAAGATTATCCATCTGTGTCAGCTTCTTACCGATCGAATTGCCCAGCATCTCGATATGCTGTTCTTCCCCGGGCGCGCAGGCGATAGTATAATTGCGACCGGCAATATCGAGAGTCACATTGCTCATCGGATTATATCTGCCAGGTAAAGGCTAGTGAATCGGCAATTCATGGCTGCATGTTCATTTTTCGAGTGTTTCGATGACCAGATCGAGCTGTTGAAGAGCCTCTGCCGCTTCGCGCTGGAGGGAGGCGTAGCGTTGTTCGAGGCCGGAATTCTTGTCCCGATCTGCCAGACGCGCCTTTTCAGCAGCGGCCTCAATCCGGCCAGCCGCACCGTCAATCCGGGCTAATGCACGGTTCACCCGGCTCACAATGCGATCAGCGTCCATGGTGCGCAGATTAAACTAATATTACGCTGCGGCAAAGCGATGTCACGCGAAGCTGTGAATAATACTCACCCGTTTCATCGCGATGGACGAGGTGAGTTTGGGTCCTCCGCTTGACCTTGGGAGCGCCCACCACCACACAGCGCTCAACCGAATCGCTGCCCTCCGGGCGCGGCAGCGCATGGAGCATGCAATGAGCGACGACCCCACCCGTTTTTCCAACATGGCAAATGCCATTCGCGCGCTGTCGATGGACGCAGTGCAGGCGGCCAATTCGGGCCATCCGGGTATGCCGATGGGCATGGCCGACGTGGCAACAGTGCTGTGGTCCGATTATCTCAAGTTTGATCCTGCTGCACCCGATTGGGCCGACCGCGACCGTTTCGTGTTGAGCGCGGGGCACGGTTCCATGTTGATCTATTCGTTGCTGCACCTGTCGGGCTATGCAGCGCCGACGATGGAAGACATCAAGAACTTCCGCCAGCTGACCAGCCCTTGCGCGGGCCATCCGGAAAACTTCCTGCTCGACGGGGTAGAAGCGACAACCGGCCCGCTGGGGCAGGGTCTGGCGATGGGTGTCGGCATGGCCATGGCAGAGCGGCATCTGAACTCCGAATTCGGAGACGATCTGGTCGATCACCGCACCTGGGTCGTGGCAGGCGACGGGTGCCTGATGGAAGGCATCAATCACGAGGCCATCGGCCTTGCCGGTCATCTGAAGCTGGGCCGGCTCGTCGTGCTGTGGGACGATAACAACATCACCATCGATGGCGAAGTATCGCTGTCGTCTTCCGAAGATATCCCCGCCCGCTACGAAGCGACAGGCTGGCATGTCGTCAGCTGCGATGGCCATGACGAGGCGGATATTCGCCGCGCCCTTGATGAAGCGATGGCCGAGGCGTCCAAGCCTACCCTGGTGCGCTGCACCACGGTAATCGGCAAGGGTGCACCCACCAAGGGCGGCACCAGCAAGGTTCACGGCGCACCGCTGGGCGAAGATGAAATCGCCGCTGCGCGCAAGGTATTGGGCTGGCCCCACGATCCCTTCGTCGTGCCGGACGATGTGCTGGCAGACTGGCGCGCTACGGGTGGACGCGGTGCCAAGGCGCATGGCGATTGGGCCAAGCGCCGCGATGCCTCGTCGCACAAGGCAGAGTTCGAACGCCGCATGGCGGGTGATCTGCCCGATGGCGATAAAGCAGCTCGTACCTTGCGCAAATGGCTCGACACGGCAGAAAAGCTCGCCACCCGCGCTGCCAGTGAAAAAACGCTTGAAGTGCTGACCGCTCACATCCCCGAAATGCTTGGCGGCAGCGCCGATCTGACGGGATCGAACAACACCAAGACCGCTGCGACCGAACCTTTCACTGCCGAAAATTACGGTGGGCGCTATGTCTATTACGGCATTCGCGAATTCGGCATGGCCGCGGCGATGAACGGCATGGCGCTGCATGGGGGAATCATCCCTTATGGCGGCACCTTCCTGATATTCTCCGATTATGCGCGCGGCGCGATCCGCCTGTCCGCTCTGCAGCAGGCGCGAGTCATCTACGTGATGACGCATGATTCCATCGGCCTTGGCGAGGATGGACCGACGCACCAGCCGATCGAGCATCTGCAATCACTGCGCGCCATGCCCAATGTGCTTGTCATGCGTCCGGCTGACCGGGTGGAAACCGCCGAATGCTGGAACATCGCGCTCCAGCAGAAGGACCGCCCCACCGTCCTTGCGTTGAGCCGTCAGGGTTTGCCGCAGGTGCGCAATTCGCCCGAAGAAATCGGCATGTCCGAAAGGGGCGGCTACCGCCTCAAACGCGCAGGCAGCAAGCGCGGCGTCGTGCTGATCGCCACCGGTTCCGAAGTATCGCTGGCGCTTGAATGCGCGGAAAAGCTGGAAAAGGAAGGCGTGGGCGCCGATGTCGTTTCCATGGTCTGCACCGAATTGTTCGACGAACAGGATGCAGACTATAAGGCAGACATGCTACCCGCAGACGTATGCAAGGTGACAATCGAAGCAGGCACCACCTATGGCTGGGAGCGCTATTCGGGCACGGATGGTATGCAATTCGGGATCGACCGCTTCGGCGCATCGGCACCGGCCCCGGCACTATTTGAAAAATTCGGCCTCACCGCAGAGGCTATCGTTCCCAAGATCATTAAAAAAATCAACGCTTAAGCAGGAGTTTCTCTCATGGCGACAAAGGTATCCATCAACGGCTTCGGACGTATCGGAAGGCTTGTCGCGCGGGCCATTCTGGAACGTGACGATCATGACCTCGAACTGGTGGCGATCAACGATCTGGCCGATACCAATGCCAATGCCCTCTTGTTCGGTTTTGACAGCACGCATGGCCGCTTCCCCGGCACGGTGGATGTGGATGGCGATGCGCTGGTGGTAAACGGCAAGCGTATTGCCGTCACCAGCGAGCGTGATCCTGCCAATTTGCCCCATGCGTCCATGGGCATCGACATCGTGCTTGAATGCACCGGCTTCTTCCAGAGTCATGAGGCTGCCAAGCCGCATCTCGATGCAGGTGCCAAGCGGGTCCTGATTTCCGCGCCGGCAAAGAATGTGTCGGCCACCATCGTTTACGGCGTCAATGATGACGTGCTGACAGCTGAAGACCTGATCGTCTCCAATGCCAGCTGCACCACCAACTGCCTGTCTCCGGTGGCCAAGGTGCTCAATGATGCAGTTGGCATCGAACGCGGCTTCATGACCACGATCCACAGCTACACCAACGATCAGCGTATGCTGGACCAGATGCATTCGGACATGCGCCGGGCGCGAGGCGGGGCACAGAATATGATCCCGACCACGACGGGCGCAGCGCGCGCGGTCGGCCTCGTGCTTCCTGAACTCGCCGGCAAGCTGGACGGGTCGTCCATCCGCGTTCCCACGCCCAATGTCAGCCTGATCGATCTGGTGTTCACGCCCAAGCGCGACACCACGGCTGAAGAAATGAACGCCGCGCTGAAGGCTGCTGCCGATGGCCCGATGAAGGGTGTGCTCGATTTCACCGACAAACCGCTCGTCAGCTCGGACTTCAACCACCATCCCGCCAGTTCGACCATCGATTCGCTGGAAACGGCGGTTCTGGAAGGCAAGCTGTGCCGCGTTGTCAGCTGGTATGACAATGAATGGGGCTTTTCCAACCGGATGCTCGACACCGCCGGAGCAATGGCGAAGTTTCTTTAAGGGAGCCCGGGATGGCCGCGTTCAAGACACTCGACGATCTTTCGCAGGATCTTTCCGGCAAGCGCGTTCTGGTGCGGGTCGATCTCAACCTGCCGATGAAGGATGGTCGCGCGTCCGATCTTACGAGGGTGAAGGCGGTCGCCCCGACAATCCTCGAACTTGCCGATCGCGGGGCCAAGGTCTTGCTGCTGGCGCATTTCGGGCGGCCCAAGGGTGAACGCCATTCGACCATGTCACTGTCCATGGTGCAGGGCGATGTCGAACGGGTCACAGGCCGTGAAATCATGTTCATTTCCGAAGTCGCGGGGCCGGTGGTCGAACAATCCATCGACATTCTTGGCGACGGCAATATCGGCATTCTGGAAAACACCCGTTTTTGGCCCGGTGAAGAAGCGAACGATCCTGAATTTGCCAAAAGCATCGCTGCAAATGCCGACATTTATGTGAACGATGCTTTCTCCGCTGCGCACCGCGCCCATGCCAGCACGGAAGGGCTGGCGCGTTTGCTGCCCGCTTATGCCGGGCGCGCGATGGAGGCTGAACTGAAGGCACTGGATACGGCTCTCGGCACGCCCAAGCCGCCAGTCGCAGCCGTGGTCGGCGGGGCCAAGGTTTCCACCAAGCTTGCGGTGCTGGAAAACCTTTCCCGCAAGGTGCAGCACCTCATCATCGGTGGCGGCATGGCCAATACCTTCCTCGCCGCCAATGGCGTCGATGTCGGCAAAAGCCTGTGCGAACACGATCTGACCGATACCGTGAAGGATATTCTTGCCGCCGCAGACGAAGCGGGCTGCACTGTCCATCTGCCGTATGACGTGGTGGTGGCAAAGGAATTTGCTGCCAATCCGGCAAGTGTGCGCACCTGCAATGTGCACGAAGTGGCCGCGGACGAGATGATCCTCGACATCGGGCCGCAGGCGACAGAGGCGCTGGGCGATGTGTTGAAGACCTGCGCCACGCTGGTCTGGAATGGCCCGCTGGGCGCGTTTGAAATCCCTCCGTTTGACGAAGCGACCGTGGCACTGGCGCGCACGGCGGCTGCGCTGACGCAAGATGGCTCGCTTATCTCGGTTGCAGGCGGCGGCGATACCGTTGCTGCGATGGCCCATGCGGGCGTTGCCGACGATCTCACCTATATTTCGGCAGCAGGCGGCGCTTTCCTCGAATGGATGGAAGGGAAGGACCTTCCCGGCGTTACCGCGCTGGAAGCCTGACACTGTGAGCGATGTCCGACAGCTTTTCTCTACCCCCTTCGTCATAGACCGTCTGCAATCGCAGTCGGGCATCAATCTCCTGCGCGAACTGATTGAGACAGAGCGTGCGCGCGATACTGCAGGCGTTTCAATTTCCAATATCGGCGGCTGGCACTCAAACACGCAAATGCTCGAATGGGGTGGCGAAGTGGCGCGCGCGCTGGCGTTCAAGGCGATGGGCATGGCCGATAGCCAAACTGTGGACGTAAAATCGTCGGATGAAAGCCGGTTCGGCTGGGTGCCGGAAATGTGGGCCAATGTCTCGCACAAGGGGCATGCCAACCAGTATCACACCCATCCGGGCAGCTTTTGGTCGGCTGTCGCTTATGTCGATGATGGATATGCGGGCAATGATGATCTGACGCTTGGCGGAGAATTGCAATTGCTCGATCCGCGCATGCCGATGATTCGAATGTCCGCGCCCGATCTCAGATTGCGGGGCGCCGATGGACTGCCCCAGCCGAGTGAAATTTCCATCCGGCCACAAACTGGCATGATCGTACTGTTTCCCAGCTGGCTGCAACATGCGGTGCGCCCTTTCACAGGCGGGGGCACGCGCATTTCAATCGCGATCAATCTGATTGCTGCCATAAAACCGTCTAAGGGATAGACTGGCCTTCGAAGGTAAAGCGGTACCGTGCGGGATCAATCGGTCCTGCACCTGCCACTTGTCCCGGTTCGACCGACACGAGCGAAAGTGAATATCCCCTCAATCGTAATGGGTTAGCAAGCAAAAGCGAGACTGTTTCGCGCCAACCTGAACCGTTAATCCGCGTTTCCACAATGATCGTGCCTGCATGTGTGCAGCGCGCATTGATCGGGCAGCGCGAATCCTGTGTCACGCGCATCGGCGTCAAAACAAGCTCGCCTATCATCACCGGCTGGCCGAGCGCCACCGCGCTGCCTTCAGGCAAAGCGCTTTCGCTTCCCTCGACGGGAGCATCCGCCGTGGCGATACAGCCTGCAAGCCCGAAGAAGACGAGGGCGGCCGCAGCTTTGCCAAGGATCGAGTATCCCGATGTCATGGGCGAATTATTGTCCTTTGTACTTTCTTCGTGCTGAACATGGATCAACGGTGTTCTGGATTGGGCCAGCCCGGCTTGCAGCCATCGTCCCATTCTTTCCGGACATTGCCCACGGCGGGATAACCGCCATTGTCCTTCAGCATGCGTGCGGCGTGCAACAAGTTAAACGCCATGAAGGTGGTGTTGCGCTGGGTGAATGTATTGTCGAAACCGGTGCGGTTGCCGTCCTCTTGTGTGTCGCCATAGGATGCGCCGGGGCCTGCTTCGCCGATCCAGCCGCAATCAGCCTGTGGCGGGATTGTCAGGCCGACATGGCTCATCGAATAGAGCACGCCCATGGCAACATGCTTGATGCCATCTTCATTCCCCGTGATCACGCAACCGCCAACCTTTCCGTAAAAGGCATATTGGCCCTTGTCATTCGTCTCGCCTGAATGGGCATAGAGCTTTTCGATAAAAGCCTGCGCGATGGAGCTTTTTTCGCCGAGCCAGATCGGCGTGCCCAGGATGACGATATCGGCTTCGAAAACATCGGGGGAGAGTTTTGGCCAGTCATCCTTTTTCCAGCCATGCTCGGTCATGTCAGAATACACGCCGGGAGGCAGATCATAGGCGGACAGGCGGTGACGTTTGACGCCAACATTTTGGGTGGCAAAGATTTTTGCCACCACGTCCAGCAGCGTGTCAGTGTGCGATGGCTCATCAGGATGTTTGAGCGTCGCGTTGAAAATGACTGCTTTCAGGTCCGAAAAATCGATATCGCTTCCGGTGCGAACCTGTCTTTGTGCGTCGCTCATGCTGATGAAGGCTCCTTCGTTCATGTGCGGGGCCGTGAATAAGTGGCTTTCCTGCACGGCTCCGCCTGTTCTTGCGCACCAAGCTTGGTGCGTCTTTTCGTGCGCTTGTCTCTGTTCAACAAAGCCCCTACCGAATCGGTCCCGGTTGCCATCAAAGCAATGGCGCAATAGGAGCTTCGGCAGGAAATCCACCAGGATCAGGAGCATTGCATGAACACCGCCGACATGACCGCCAGAATCGCATCGGGGAAAGGCTTTATCGCCGCGCTCGACCAATCGGGCGGCTCCACGCCCAAGGCATTGCGCGGATACGGTGTTTTGGATGATGAATGGTCCGGCGATGAAGAAATGTTTGGCAAGATTCACGAGATGCGCAGCCGCGTGATCACTGCGCCAAGCTTTGCCAATGGCAAGGTGATCGGTGCGATTCTGTTCGAAAGGACGATGGACAGCAAGGTGGATGGCAAACCCACCGCCGATGCACTGAAAGATCGCGGCGTGGTGCCGTTCATCAAGGTCGATCAGGGCCTCGCAGATGAAGCCGATGGCGTGCAATTGATGAAGCCGCTCGACAAGCTGCCTGCGCTGCTCGAAAAATCCGTGGCGAATGGCATGTTCGGCACCAAGATGCGTTCAGTCATCAAGAGCGCCAACCCGGCCGGGATCGCCGCAATCGTCGCGCAACAGTTTGAAGTGGGCAATCAGATTATCGATGCTGGCCTGATGCCGATGCTGGAGCCTGAATATGACATCACGGCCGAGGATCGTGCCAAGGGTGAGGAAATCCTGAAGTCGGAAATCGTCAAGCATCTCGATGCTTTGCCTGATGGCCGTCAGATCATGCTCAAGCTTTCGATCCCGGTAACGGCAAATCTGTACAAGGATTTGATCGATCACCCCAAGGTGTTGCGCGTCGTTGCGCTTTCGGGCGGCTATTCGACGGAGGAAGCCTGTGCAAAACTGGAAAAGAACCACGGAATGATTGCCAGCTTCAGCCGCGGTCTTCTGCAGGATCTACGCGCTGACCAGAGCGATGCGGAATTCGACGCGACATTGGGCAAGGCGATTGATTCCATTTGCGCAGCTTCCAGCTCCTGACTGCATATGACTGAATGCCAGCTCTACCTGATTTCCCCACTCGACGTGGGCGGAAGCTTTCCTGATCGGCTTGATCGCGCATTGGCCGCTGGGGAGGGGCTGGCAACGGCATTCCAGTTCCGCGTCAAGGATGTGGATCAGCATGAGGCAGCACGTCTGGCAGCGCCACTGCAGGAAATCTGCGCCGCCCGTGATGTTGGCTTTGTAGTCAATGATAGTATCGCGCTGGCCAAGCGGCTTAAGGCCGATGGCGTGCATCTCGGCCAGGGCGATGGGGATATCAGGGAAGCCCGTGAAGAACTTGGCCGCGATGCGCAGATCGGCGTGACGTGCCATGCCAGCCGCCATCTTGCGATGGAAGCGGGCGAGGCGGGGGCAGACTATGTTGCCTTCGGAGCCTTCTTCTCCAGCGAAACCAAGGGGAGCGGGCATCGGCCCGATCTTGAAACTCTAGAATGGTGGTCTGGCCTGTTTGAGATTCCTTGCGTTGCAATCGGCGGTATAACGCCAGACAATTGCAGCCCGTTGATTGAAGCTGGCGCAGATTTTCTCGCGGTGAGCCATGCAGTGTGGGGCGGGGACGAAGTAGCGGCTGTAAAGGCGTTTGCGAAAGTCATGGCGTGAAGATCGCGCGTGCGATCGTACCTGCCCTGATGGGGTGGGTCGGCGCTGTTGCCTATTGGATCGGAACGGGTCCTGAAGAAACGCCAGACAGCCATGCAGAGGTGGCAATCGTATTGGGTGCCGCGGTGGACGGGGATACTCCTTCGCCGGTTTTCCGTGAACGAATCGCCCATGCAGTGAATTTGCACGGGGATGCTCGCGTCTCGATCCTGCTCTTCACAGGCGGGCGGGGTGAAGGCGACGATTTGGCTGAAAGCGAAGCGGCCCGTGCTACGGCGCTGGAAGCGGGCGTGCCGCGAGATGCGATCCTGGTCGAAACTACTTCCACCACCACCATGCATAATCTGGTCGAGGCGCAAGTGATGATGCGCGATGCCAATCTGGACAGAGCACTTATCGTCTCGGACCCGCTGCACATGCGCCGTGCAATGGAAATGGCCGAAAGTTTGGGGATCGATGCGCAGCCAAGCGCAACGCCAACCACGCGCTATCGATCCTTCGGCAAGAAGGCGATATTCCTCCTGCGTGAGACATGGTTCATGCATCGTTTCTGGCTGTTCGGCGAATAGGCGCGAAGCTGGCTTCGGAAACAAGTGACGGGTCGCCCGTTGACCATCGCAAAGGGCGGTAGACCGCCTGCAATTCGAGGGTCTTGAAATGTCACGCAAATATTTCGCCATCATTGCGGCTCTGCCGCTTGTCGCATGCTCGGCAGAGGATGCCGAAAATTCAACGGAAACGACCGCTACCCAAAGCGCCAATACCAATTATGACCTCGGCTATGAGCCAAAAGGCGAAGATAATTTTGCGGACGAGATGGCATCCGATGACGAGCGCCATATGTCCGCCAGCCGGGATCGTGCGAATATGTCGTCTGATAGCGAAGGCATCAATGAAGACGGCACGTCTTCGCGCGGGACCGAGATTGCTGATGCGAAGGAGCGTCCGATCATGCAGACTCAGGTCGTGCTTGACCGGCGCGGCTTCGGCCCCGGTGTGATCGACGGCAAGATGGGGCAATCCACCAGCAATGCGCTGCGCGGTTTTCAGGAGGCCAATAGCCTCGAAATCACCGGTGATCTGGATGAGTCCACCAAGCAGGCCCTGTCGGAATGGAGCAATATTCCGGCCACGCGTGTCGTAACCATACCTGCATACTGGGCCGAGCTGGCCTATATCGAGATTCCTGATTCCCCTGCCGATCAGGCTGCGCTGGATCGAATGGGGTATGAAAGCCTGGATGAAAAGATCGCGGAACGTTTCCATACCACAATTGCCGTGCTGCGCGAGTTGAACCCCAATGGCAGACCGGCACGGAAAACACCGCCATCACCATCACCATCGTCTTCGGTCAGCGATAATTCCACTGTCAGCCCGACACCTTCGGCCAGCGAACCGGCGGTTTCGAATTCTTCTTCCGACAACGGGTATTTTACTGCCGGACAACAATTGCGCGTTCCCAATATCGGTGCCGATCGTATCCAGCCCGGTGCAATCCAGGATCGCGGCTGGCAGCAGACGCTGGCGTCGCTTGGCGTCGGCAGCGAACAGGCCGAGGTCACGCGTGTCGTCGTCGATGAAAGCGAAGGCTGGCTCAAGGGTTTTGACGCGGACGGCAATCTTGTCGCCATGTTTACCGTCACCACCGGATCGCAAAACGACCCGCTCCCGCTGGGCGATTGGAGCGTGAACGGAACAGCCCATAATCCGCCATTTTCTTATCAACCCGAACTGTTCTGGGACGTGCCCGATAGCGAGGAAGAACAACAATTGCCGCCCGGACCCAATGGGCCCGTGGGCGTGGTCTGGATTGATTTGACCAAGGAACATTACGGCATTCATGGCACCAGCGCCCCGGAAACGATCGGACGCGTGCAAAGCCATGGCTGCGTCCGTTTGACCAATTGGGACGCTGCGCGTCTTGCAGGCATGGTCAATTCCGACACAGAGGTTATATTCCAGGCCTGATGGTTTCTCCTTTTGTAGAAAAACTGCAGGTCGCTGTGATTACTGCCACCGTCGTTTCGGCGGGCTGGATCATTGCGGGCGCGATGTTCATGGACCGCGAGGAATCGCGATTGATTGAAAGCACTTTGCAAAAGCAGGCGCCTGCCGATCCTCTGAAAGACGGCGCTATCGACGCGGAAGAGGGCGATGCCGGCACGCTTTCACCCGATGGTTCCGCGCAGGCATCTGTCCATTCGGAAGAAGAGGCGGCTACGCTGATGATTCCGGTGTTTGGTATGAATGCAGCTGATCTCATCGATACGTTCGAAGATGAACGCGGCAGCGGCACGCGTCTTCACGAAGCCATAGATATCATGGCCGATGAAGGGGTGGCAGTTGTGGCCGCAGCGCCGGGTGAGGTAGAGCGATTGTTCCGCTCCAATCAGGGCGGCAATACAGTTTATGTCCGGTCAACCGACGGCAAGACGATCTATTATTATGCGCATCTGGCGCAATATGCGCCCGGCTTGAGCGAGGGGCAGCAGGTGCTCCGCGGACAAAGGCTGGGAACCGTCGGATCATCGGGCAATGCCGATCCGGAAAATCCGCACCTCCATTTCGAAGTGATGCGTACGACCGAAGAAGCGGAATGGTGGGAGCCTTCGACCTCGGTCAATCCCTATCCATTGCTCACCCGTCGACGGCAGTGATTAGCGGACCTCGCGGATGCAGCGCAGCCTTGTGGCTTCGCCACCTGCAAGCTTGCGCAATATGCCGCGCGAGATGATCACGTAGCGATCCCCATTGCGCGGTCCGCTGGTCAGGGTCAGGCGATTGCCTCTTCGCAAATAGGTGCCGCTACCCTGCGGGGACGAATAGCGTGAGGCGCTTTCAATCTCGAAATCCTCATCGGGCTGGTGGATGCCTGCTGCACCGCCGGCATCACCCGGAAGCTCACACACATACTCCCCGCGATCAATTGTGCCGACCTGCTGCTGGGCAGATGCGGGGACGGGGAGAATGAGGCAAGTGGCAGCAATCGCAAGAAAGACCTTCATCATGCAGCCGCCTCTATCACGACTCAATTAGTGCGTCATGAACCGAATGTGCCAATCGCGGCACGAGGCCCGCTTGTATGATCGAGCATAGAGGGCTAGGGCGCGGCGCAACCACGAAATTTCTAATGATCGAGCGTTCCCATGAAAATCAGCGGCGTAGACATCCGTCCCGGCAATATAATCGAATATGAAAGCGGCATCTGGAAGGTCGCCAAAATCCAGCATACCCAGCCGGGCAAGGGTGGGGCCTATATGCAGGTGGAGATGAAAAATCTCATCGATGGCCGCAAGACCAACGTACGCTTCCGCAGCGCCGACACGGTCGAAAAGGTGCGTCTGGACACAAAGGAATATCAGTTCCTTTATGAAGATGGCGACATGCTTGTTTTCATGGATTCAGATACTTACGAACAGATCATGCTGCCAAGCGATTTGCTGGGCGATGCGCGCCCGTTCCTTCAGGATGGTATGCAGGTTAGCCTGGAACTTTGGGAAGAACGCCCCATCAGCGTGCAGCTTCCGACCCAGATCGAAGCCGAGATCGTGGAAGCCGATGCTGTGGTGAAGGGGCAGACTGCATCTTCCAGCTATAAGCCTGCCGTGCTGGACAATGGCGTGCGCATCATGGTGCCGCCGCATATCGGAACCGGCACGCGCATCGTGGTGGACGTTTACGAACAATCGTACGTCGGGAAGGCTAGCTGAACGATCATGGCTGCATTTTCGGGTCTTATTCGCGTGATGGAAAAGGCTGCCCGCAAGGCGGGTGGCAGGCTTCGTCGCGATTTTGGCGAGGTCGAGCACCTTCAGGTTAGCCGCAAGGGGCCGAGCGATTTTGTCTCCAAGGCCGATCAGGTGGCGGAACGCATCCTGTGGGATGAGCTTAAGGTCGCGCGTCCCGGATGGGGTTTTCTGCTCGAAGAGGGCGGCACGATCGAAGGCGATCCTGACCAGCCGCGCTGGATTATCGACCCGCTCGACGGGACGAGCAATTTTCTTCACGGGATTCCGCATTTCGCCATTTCCATCGCCGTGCAGGAGCCAAAGCTTGGCGGCGGCTGGGGCGATGTTGTGGCCGGGATGGTTTACCAGCCGATCACCGACGAAACCTTCTGGGCCGAAAAATCGCGCGGCGCTTGGTTACAGGATGCCCGGCTGCGGGTTTCTGGCCGACGCTCGCTTGCAGAAGCGCTGGTAGCGACCGGCACGCCCTATCAGGGGCATGGCGATTTTGTCGAATGGTCTAAGATTTTTGCCGCACTTGGCCCCAATGTGGCAGGAATCCGCCGCTTTGGTGCCGCTTCTCTCGATCTCGCATGGCTGGCTGCTGGCCGGTATGACGGGTTTTGGGAAAGCGATCTGTCACCTTGGGACACGGCTGCCGGCTGCCTGCTGGTGCGCGAGGCGGGCGGTTTTGTGACCGATTACCGCGGTCGTTCGCAGCCTGTTTGCGACAAACAAATTATCGCCGGGAATGATCCGTTACATTCTCGGCTTCACAAGCTGATTGCCGAGACGCTAAAGGATCGCTAATCGCGACTTGTCACGCGCCAGTGCCTCCGTGGCGGAATTGGTAGACGCGCTCGACTCAAAATCGAGTTTCTAACGAAGTGCCGGTTCGAGTCCGGCCGGAGGTACCAGCGCGGTGACAGAATATATTTGTGAAATTGCTTGTGTTTAACGCAGGCATTTGGGAGTTTCTGATCCAGTCGTGATAGAAGCTCCCCCTCCCCATGCGATTGCGGCGATGGCTCTGACTATCGTCGTATTCTATCTTTTTGTACGCAACCGAATCTCAATTGAGATCGTATCGCTGATGGCCATCGCGATCATCGCGGTGGGGCTGTATTTTTATCCCATGCCGCATACCCAGCCTACAGATGGGCTGGTGCTCGCCTTCTCCGGTTTTGGCCATTATGCGCTGATCACGATCTGCGCCCTGATGGTGATGGGCAGGGGGCTGGTGGTAACTGGCGCGCTTGACCCTGTTGCCCGTTTTCTGGAGCGGGTCTTCAAGATCAATCTGCAATTGGGCATGCTGCTTTCTCTGGCGCTGGCTCTCGTGCTTTCGATGGGTGTCAACAATACGCCTGTCCTCGTGTTGCTCATTCCGATTTTCGTGACGCTGGCCGCGCGCGGTGCACTGCCTGCGTCCAAGACGCTTATGCCGCTGAACGCCTCCTCGCTCTTGGGCGGGCTTTCCACCACCATTGGCACCTCGACCAATATTCTCGTCGTGTCGATTGCGGTCGATCTCGGCATGCAGCCGATGGGTGTGTTCCACTTTACCCCTATCGTGCTTGCCGCATCGCTTATTGCTTTGCCCTATATCTGGTTGGTGATGCCGCGCATGCTGGGCGATAACAGCCCCGACAAGGGCGTGGTGCGGCGGTGGTTCGTCACGCGTCTTCGGGTGCCCCCGACAAGCAATCTCAATGGCCGCCACTTCGATGAAGTGGTGGATATGCTGCCTGAAGAATTCCGTTTTGAAGAACGCCCAAACGGACCGTTCTCTACGGGTCAGAGATTGCGGGTATCGGGCACGCATGATGCACTGGAAGATGCGATTCGTGTTCTTCAAGGTCAGATCGCGCCAGGCTGGGTCATCGATGCCATCCAGCGCGAAGCGAGGGAGAATGGTGGCGATATCCAAGTCGTGGAGATGGTCGTCACCTCGGATTCGCGCCTCATCGACCGCACGCTGCCCACATCAGGCATTGCCGATCGCTTTGGCGTAGGTGTGCTGGGCATTCATAGACCCGATCGCCCCCTGCGGTTCGATGAACCTCAAGAAGTGCATGGCGATATGCGCATTGCCGAAGGCGATGTATTGTTGGTGATGGGTCTGTCGCCCGCGCTCGCCACTTTCGCGCAGGCAGACAGCCTGCTGCAGCTTGAAGGCGCACGCGAAGTGCCTCGCCGTTCAAAGGCACTGCTGGCAGCGACAATCATGGGTGCATCGGTCGGCCTTGCCTCTATCGGCTTGTTACCAATTGCCATTGCATCACTTGGCGGCGCAATCCTGATGTTCCTTACCGGCTGCGTGAAGTTTGACAGGGTTGGTCGAGCGCTTTCGGGCCAGGTCATCGTGCTGGTTGCCGCCAGCATCGTGATCGGCCGATTCGTGCTGGAGAGCGGCGCAGCTGGCTGGCTGGGGCAGGCGCTGGCGATGGGATTGCAACATTTGCCGCCTGCGGGCGTGCTGGCAGCCATCATGCTGTTCGTGACGATACTGACGAATTTCGCTTCCAATGCGACGGCGGCAACCGTCGGCACCCCCATTGCCTTTGCCATCGGCGCCGAACTCGGCCTGCCGCAGGAACCGTTGATCCTCGCCGTGCTGTTTGGCTGCAATCTGTGTTACGCGACGCCAATTGCCTATCAGACCAACATGCTCATCATGGCAGAAGGCAATTACCAGTTTGGCGATTATGTAAAAACCGGTGTGCCGCTGGTGCTCCTCATGGTCGTTACGCTCAGCGTGCTGCTTGTTACGACCTATTCGATGTAGGAATACGCGTCGCTCTTCGTGCATGTATTAACCATTCATCACGGAACTCCTCATTGTACGGGCAGTTATCTCCGCAATAATATTGGAGGAAGCTATGACTGAAGAACGTATCACTGAAACCGAAACGCCTTCGGGCAATACGCATACCCACACCACCGTCGTACGCGATGCAGAACCATCCTCAGGCGGTGGCAAATGGGTCATGATCCTGATTGTGATCGTACTTGCTGCAGCTGCAATATTCATCTTCGCCCAGATGAGTGACGCCGAAGTTGCCAAGGATGCAGCCGTTACCGATGCCGCCGGAGAGGTCGGCGAAGCAGCAAGCCAGATTGGCGATGCCGCTCAAGATGCTGCTGACAGCATCTCGGAATAAGGAACACAGCCCCTTTCTCGATTAAGGGTGTAAAGTTTACCGACATTTCATCTGTCTCCGTTAACCGAGCGCAATCTCGGGAATTCACCCGGGAATTGGGCCGGTTGGAGCGATGATCCGTCTCTTCAAACATTACATACCGCATGCAGTCCTGCTGCTCGGTCTATTGGATTTTGCCCTGCTGCTAGTCGCGGCCGATCTGGCGTGGCATCTGCGTGTCAGCCAGATTGGTGCTTCGGCCGGGCCCCTTAAAGACCGTGCGCTGGCACTGACGGGTATCGCATTCACCACGCAAACCGCCATGATTGCTGTCGGCGTTTACGGGACCGAAGCGCTGCGTTCCAAGCGCTTTGCCTGTGCTCGTTTGCTGGTGGCCGCAAGCCTTGCCATTCTTGCGCTGGCGCTGATTGATTTCGTGCTTCCGGGCCACACCTTCTGGCGCTCCATCCTGCTTTACGCGATGATGATCGCCGTTGCGCTGCTCATATTGAACCGTCTGGTCGTGGGCGGAATTCTTGGCGCATCGGCCTTTCGCAGACGTGTGCTGGTATTGGGCGCCGGGCCGCGCGCGCAAAGGCTCAAGCTGCTGGCGACAAGGCCTGAAAGCGGCTTTGTGGTGGTTGGCTATATCGGAATGTCGGATGGCGCATCACAAGTGACAGAGGCGGTATCACGTTCGGCCATTGTCGATCTTAGCGCCCATGTCGCCAATCTGGGCGTTACCGAAGTTGTTCTTGCGCTGGAGGAACGCCGTAATGCCTTGCCGCTCAAGGATTTGCTGCGGGTTAAGACAGCCGGTGTCCATGTAAATGAATTCTCCAGCTTTCTGGAGCGGGAAACAGGCCGGGTCGATCTCGATACGCTCAATCCCAGCTGGCTGATCTTCTCTGACGGTTTTTCTTCGGGTCGTGCCGTTTCAAGCATCGCCAAACGCATGTTCGATATTCTGGCGAGTGGACTGCTGCTGCTGCTGACCTTTCCGATCATCGCGCTTTTTGCGGCAATCGTAAAGCTCGACAGCAACGGTCCGGCCTTTTTCCGACAAAAGCGCATAGGCCTTTATGGCGAGACGTTTGAACTTATCAAACTACGTTCCATGCGCACCGATGCTGAAAAGGACGGCGCGAAATGGGCCGAGAAGAAAGACCCGCGAATAACGCGCATCGGGGCGTTTATCCGCAAGGTCCGCATTGATGAATTGCCGCAGGTGTGGACGGTGCTGCGCGGTCATATGAGTTTTGTCGGTCCACGGCCCGAAGTCCCGCAATTCGTGGACGATCTTGAAGACAAGCTGCCCTATTATGCAGAACGCCACATGGTGAAGCCGGGCATCACCGGCTGGGCGCAGATCAATTATCCTTATGGCGCAAGTATCGAGGATTCCCGTCACAAGCTGGAATATGATCTTTATTACGCCAAGAATTACACGCCCTTTCTTGATCTGTTGATCATGTTGCAGACGCTGCGCGTGGTGTTGTGGCCGGAGGGCGCGCGCTAATGGAAATCGCCTGGGATCTTGCCCTTTACCTTACCTATCTTGCCGCAGCCGCGGGGGCGGTCGCCTTGTGCCTGTGGCTTGCCACCAACCAGCGCACGCAGGGGCCGGCAGTCAATGCCAGTGCCGGCGCTCTTGGATTTGCCGCCTTATGGGCCTTCTCAGTAGCAGGCTTTGGCCGCCAGAGTGTGATCCAGGACCTGCTGCTGGTTGCCAGCAATCTCGCATGGTTGTGGATGCTGTACCGCCTGTTCGGTTACGACAAGCGCGACAAGAGCCTTGGCCCTATCCGCCCGGTTGTGGCCGCGCTCGCCTTTGTTGAAATGATGCAATTCGCGCTTATCGCAGCACGCCTGCAATATGATGCGGAACCTGGTGCTCAGCTGCTGATTCTCCAGTTCGCTTTCACCTTTCGCCTGCTTTTGTGCATCGGTGCGCTGGTATTGGTGCATAATTTATATGTCGGCGCTGCGCAGATGGCCCGGCTTGGCCTGCGCTGGCCAGCCGCCGCGCTTGGGCTGCTGTTTCTCTATGATCTCAACTTCTACACCGTCGCCTATCTCGATAATGGCACGCCGGAATTACTTGAAGATCTTCGCGCGGTCGCCCTGCTGGTTTCGGTCATATTGTTGGCCATCGGCGTAGTCCGCAACGAGAGCGAATTGCGCTTCAGTCCTTCGCGCAGCTTCGCATTCCAGTCTTTCTCTTTGCTGCTGATCGGTGCCTATCTCGCGGTGATGGTGGTGGTGGCGCAGGGCCTTGCCTATATCGGCAGCGATTATGGCCGCATATTGCAGGCTGGCTTCGTCCTGCTTGCAAGTGCAATTGCGCTGACGGTGCTTCCGTCTAAGCGGCTGCGCGGCTGGCTACGCGTCACCCTGTCCAAGAACCTGTTTCAGCACCGTTATGATTACCGTTCGGAATGGTTGCGCTTTACTGATACGATCGGCCGGGCCGGACCGCAGGCGACGCCCTTGCTGGAACGCGCAGTGCAGGCCGTGGCCGACATCACTGACAGTCCTTCAGGCATGCTTTTCACTCCGCGAGAGGAGGGTGGTATGGCTCTCGCCGCGCGCTGGCAATGGCCCGACCTGGACGTGCCTGGTGAAGCGATTTCCGCCAAGGGCGCGCAGTTTTTCGAGGAGAGCCAGTTTATTCTGGATCTCGATGATCTGCGCCCCGGAAGGCAGGATGGCATCCCCGCCGATGCGTGCCCGGCATGGCTATTGGCGGACGAGGCGAGCTGGGCGCTGATCCCGCTGCTGCATTACGAACGGCTGGTGGGCGTTGTCCTGCTGGCAAGACCGCCCATGGCCCGCCAGTTAGACTGGGAGGATTTTGACCTGCTGCGCGTCGTAGGACGGCAATTGGCAAGCTATCTTGCCGAACAGACCAGCCAAGACGCTTTGGGCGAAGCGCAGCGCTTTGATGAATTCAATCGCCGCATCGCTTTCGTCATGCACGACATAAAGAATTTAGCCAGCCAGCTTTCCCTGCTTGCCCGCAATGCTGAAAAACACGCGGACAATCCTGCTTTTCGTACCGACATGATCCTGACATTGCGCAACTCGACCGATAAATTGCAGTCTCTTCTGGATCGTCTTGGCCGGTATGGCAGCATGGGCGGCAAAGAGCGCGAGGAATTTGATCTTGGCGCATTGCTGGGCAAGATCTGTGGCCAATATGCCGATCGCCACACAGTCACGCTGATTTCCGATGACACTTGCAGCGTGAAGGCGGATGCAGAGGCATTGGAACAGGCGCTGGTCCATCTGGTGCAGAACGCCATAGAAGTCAGCGACGAAAATTCGCCCGTCCTGCTCGAACTGCGCAAGGAGTCCGGCAGCGCGGTGATTGAGATAGTCGATTCCGGCGAAGGCATGTCGCCGGATTTCATACGCACAAAGCTGTTCAAGCCGTTTCATTCGTCCAAGCCAGGAGGCTTTGGCATCGGAGCCTATGAAGCGCGTGAACTGGTGCGTGCGATGGGTGGCCGGCTTGATGTCGAATCGCGGGAAGGACTGGGCACGCGATTCGTGCTGCGACTTCCGCTTAGCGAGGCGAGCGACATGCTGCGTGTGATGCAGGATAATTCGAAAGAGGTGGCATAATGACCGATAGCAAACCCCAACCGCTTCCCAAGCTGCTGATCGTCGAGGATGACGAAGGTCTGCAGGCACAGCTCAAATGGGCTTATGAAGATTTCCAAGTGGTTATCGCAGGCGACCGTGAAAGCGCCATCGCGGCGCTGCGTGCAGAGGAGCCTGCTGTCGTAACGCTGGACCTCGGGCTGCCGCCTGATCCAGATGGCACGACTGAAGGTTTCGCCGTGCTCGATGAGATCATGGCATTGAAGCCCGATACCAAGGTTATCGTGGCATCGGGCCATGGCGCGCGCGAAAGTGCGTTGAGCGCGATTGAGCGCGGCGCCTATGATTTTTACCAGAAACCTGTCGATATTGAACAGCTTGGCCTGATCGTTCGGCGCGCTTTCAACCTCCATCGCATTGAGGAGGAGAACCGTGCGCTGGCGGCCAAGGCAGGCGATGGCAATACGGTGCTGGGCGGTCTGATAACTTCCGCACCCGAAATGGTGAAGGTGGCGCGCACGATTGAACGCGTTGCCAACACCAATGTTTCGGTCATGCTGCTGGGCGCAAGCGGGACTGGTAAGGAATTGCTCGCACGCGGACTGCATGATGCCAGCACGCGTAAGAACGGCAATTTTATTGCCATCAATTGCGCTGCGATTCCCGAAAACTTGCTTGAAAGTGAATTGTTCGGGCATGAAAAAGGCGCATTCACCGGCGCGGTCAAAACCACCGAAGGCAAGATCGAAATGGCCGATGGCGGCACACTCTTCCTTGATGAGGTCGGCGATATTCCGTTGACCTTGCAGGTGAAGCTTCTGCGATTCCTGCAGGAACGCACGATCGAGCGGATTGGCGGGCGCAGTGCCATTTCTGTCGACACGCGCATCGTCTGCGCCACGCATCAGGACCTCGAAGCCATGATCGCGGCGGGCAATTTTCGCGAAGACCTGTTCTATCGCCTTGCTGAAGTGGTTGTAAAAATTCCTTCGCTGGCTGAACGCCCAGGTGATGCGACACTGCTGGCCAAGGCTTTCCTCAAACGATTTGCCGCAGAGATGAATCCCGTGATCTCCGGGCTTGCTCCCGATGCACTGGCGGCGATTGATGGGTGGAACTGGCCGGGCAATGTCCGGGAGCTTGAAAACCGGGTGAAGCGCGCAGTCATCATGGCGGATGGCAAATTGGTTGGCGCAGGCGATCTCGACCTGGGCGGTGACGAGGACGAGACACAAGACGTGCTCAACATCAAGAGCGCTCGTGAAGTTTCGGATCGCAAGGTGATCCGCCGCGCGCTGGCTAGAAGCGAAGGCAATATTTCCAGCACGGCCAAAATGCTCGGCATCAGCCGCCCAACGCTATATGATCTGCTCAAGCAATACGACTTGCATGCCTGATGAGCCCTAGGCACAGAGTCGGCGATGATCGACCGCGTTAAGTCCCTGTTCGACCCGCTTGTGCGTCTGTTGCTGCTCGCGATATTGCTTGCCACGGTGCTGCCTGTAACGGGCAGGGAACAGGCTGTCGCACGCATTGTTTCGGACATTGCGATCGTGCTCCTGTTTTTCCTCAACGGCCTGCGCCTGCCTAGGGCAGAAGTGCTGCGCGGTCTTGCCAATCTGCGGTTTCTGCTGCCGCTGATCATATGGGTATTTGCGGCGATGGGACTTGCCGGATGGGGCGCATCGCAATTCGCCCAACCATCCTTGCCCCCCAGCATTGCCCTGGGTTTCATCTTCCTTGGGGTGCTGCCATCCACGGTCCAATCCGCAACGGCCTACACGTCCATTGCCGGGGGCAATGTCGCCAGTTCAGTAGTTGCTGCGGCCACGCTGAATATCCTCGGTGTCTTCATCACGGCCCCCATCATCATCTGGCTTGCAAGCGGGGCAATGCCAGGTAACGCAACGGATATCGGCACCGATGCGCTGTTGCGTGTAGGGGTGATCCTACTCGTCCCATTCCTTGCCGGGCAGGCATTGCAAGGCCGGTTTGGCGCCCTTGTAACGGACAGGCGAACGCTGGTCTCGTGGATGGACCGCATAGCCATCGCCATTGCGGTCTACGTCGCTTTTTCCAGCGCGGTTGAGCAGGGCGTCTGGAGTCTGCTGGACTTTTCGGCATGGCAAAGGTTGCTGATGCTGATCGGTTTCATGTTGAGCTTCGGCTTTTTCGGTGCGTGGTGGCTGGGCCGGGCGTTGCGGCTTGATGACAGGGACCGGATCGCGTTCCTTTTCGCAGGCGGACAAAAAAGTATCGCTATGGGCGCGCCACTGGCGGCAGTGCTATTTCCGCCTGCCATCGCGGGGCTCGTGCTGCTGCCGGTATTGATCTACCACCTTCTGCAATTGGTGATTTCCGCCCCGGTGGCGCAGCATGTCAGTCAATCACAGCAGGCGTGACCTTTCCTTCTTCGCGGCGGTTATGCCGTACAGACCACCAGAAGCTGATCCCGATCAACACGCCGCCGATCAATCCGGTTATCGTTTCAGGAATATGCCACACTGCTGAAAGCAGCATGATCGCGCCCAACACGATGATCGCCCAGAATGCGCCATGTTCGAGATAGCGATATTCGGACAATGTCCCCTTGCGTACAAGATGGATCGTCATCGAACGCACGAACATCGCCCCGATGGAAAGGCCGAGGGCAATAATGATCATATTGTTTGAAAGCGCAAAAGCGCCAATCACTCCGTCGAAGCTGAATGACGCATCGAGCACTTCGAGATAGAGAAAACCGCCGAGACCCGATCGCATGACCGTGCCACTGGCTTTCTTGGCCTCTTCCCGCATGTTGAGCCATTCACCCAGCGCATCGACAGCGATGAATGTGACAAGCCCCAGAAGGCCGGCTGTCAGGAACGTCAGTGCATCTTCCTGAGGCAATTGTAGCGAGACCGCCCACAGGGCTACCAGTAAAAGCCCGATTTCCAGTGCGGGCAGATTGGACACTTTGACCAATTGGCGTTCAACCGCTGAAATCCAGTGTACTTCCTTGTCGGCATCGAAGAAAAATTTCAGCCCCACCATGGCAAGGAATGCGCCGCCAAAGCCGGCAATGCCAATATGGGCGGATGATACGATTGCTTCATATTGTTCAGGATTGTTCAGTGAAAGGTCGATTGCCTGTATCGGACCAATGCCTGCCGCGATGGCGACAATGGCCAACGGGAAGATGATACGCGTGCCGAAGACGGCAATGGCGATCCCCCAGACCAGGAACCGCTGCTGCCACACCGGGTCCATCTCTCGCAATACAGTAGCGTTGACGACGGCATTATCGAAGCTGAGCGATATTTCGAGGATCGACAGGATCAGTATGATCCAGAGGATTTGCAGAACCGAACCGATGCTGTCGCTGGTGGCAATGCCATACCACAAGCCCAGCCCGAAGCAGGCAGCAGTGAAGATCAGCGAAAATTTATAATAGCGCAGCAGCATGCCCATGCGGTGGTGAATCCTGGAAATCGAAGTGAAGAGTGAATGCGTTTCCCGCCATCAATCCTTGGGTTGGTAAAGCTGATCCGGTCCCGGAAAAGATCGTTCACGCACTTCTTTGGCATATTGTGTAGCGGTGTCCGAAATGGTCGATGCGATGTCGCCATATTTCTTCACAAAGCGGGGCACCCTTTCAAACATGCCGAGCATGTCTTCGGCGACCAGAACCTGCCCGTCGCATTGTGCTGATGCGCCAATGCCGATTGTAGGGCAGGCGATGGCTTTTGTGACGGCAATGGCGATGGGTTCGATCACGCCTTCGATCACGACGGCGAATGCGCCCGCTTCATCAAGAGCGCGTGCATCGTCGACGATCTTTTTTGCCTCGGCATCGCTGCGCCCGCGTGCAGCATAGCCGCCCAGCACGTTGACTGCCTGCGGGGTCAGGCCAATATGGCCCATCACCGGGATGCCACGCTGGGAAAGAAACGCGACCGTTTCTGCCATCGCCTCGCCACCCTCCAGCTTTACCGCAGCCGCGCCGCTTTCCTTCAACAGGCGGGCTGCCGCCTCAAAGGCGTGTTGTGGTGACGTTTCATAAGCGCCGAATGGCAAATCGACGACGACAACCGAGTGGTAACTGCCGCGCACGACGGCAGCAGCATGATTGGACATCATTTCCATCGTTACGGGCACGGTAGAGGGCAGGCCGTAGATCACCTGTCCCAGCGAATCCCCGACAAGCAGCATGTCACAATGCGGATCGAGTAATTGTGCCTGCCGCGCGGTATAGGCGGTAAGCATCACGATTGGTTCCTGCGTAACGCCGTCAGTCTTGCGTGCGCGGATTTTCGGCACGGTCAATCTGCGCATCGGAGCTGGGGTGGGGTTTGCGCGACTGGTCGCGGTGTCGATTGTAAAGGTCGTGGACATACATACCCATTAACAGACACACCTCTCGACGCGACCCCAATTTCAATGCAAAAAGAATCGCAACCTTCTGGGTCAAGAGGAAAACAATAAAATGGCACTTTCCCAAGGGGGCAAAACCAGAGATGGTTGGTCTTCGCGCAGCGCATTCATCCTGGCAGCTATCGGATCAGCGGTAGGGCTGGGCAATTTATGGCGGTTCCCGGCCGAAGCGGGCGCGAATGGCGGCGGTGCCTTTGTGCTGTTCTATATCCTCTGCGTGCTCATGATCGGCCTTCCGATCCTGCTTTCCGAAACGCTTATTGGTCGTCACGGCCAGGCATCCGCTCCGGAAAGCGTGCGCCGCGTGGCCAAGGCTTCACGCGTCAGTTCGCATTGGGACATTCTTGCCAGCATGGGTGTGCTTGCGGCTTTCATGATCCTGAGTTTCTACTGCGTGGTCGGCGGCTGGGTGCTGTATTATATTGGCCAGTTCATGGCGGACATCTTCGCCAGCGGAGTGACGGGCGGTGCATTCGAAGGGCGCCCAGCTGAAGAGATAGAGGCGCTTTTGCCGAATCTTTTCGGCAATGGCATCTTGATGGTGGGGCTTAATGCACTGTTCCTTGGGTTCACGCTTTTCTTTGTGGCGCGCGGCGTTTCTGGCGGCATCGAATTGGTGGCGAAATGGATGATGCCCGCTTTCTTTATCCTTTTGATTGCCATTACCGTTTACGGTGCCTTCGGCGGGGCATTTTCACAGACGGTTTCCTATCTCTTCACTTTTGAGCCGGAAAAATTGACGGGTCCGGTGATGCTGGCCGCCGTGGGGCAGGCGTTCTTCTCGCTCTCGCTGGGTGTCGCGGGCATGATCACCTACGGCGGTTATGTCGGGCGCAATGTGAACCTTGGCAGCACTTCGGCGATTATTTCCAGCGCGGATACGGCCGTGGCCTTGCTGGCTGGATTGTGCATTTTTCCCATCGTTTTTGCGGCGGGTCTTTCAGTCGCGGCGGGGCCGGGGCTGATGTTCCAGACGCTGCCCCATGCTTTCCAGGAGATGCCGACGGGTTCTGTCGTAGGATTGCTGTTTTTCATCATGGTTGGCTTTGCCGCGCTGACAAGTTCGGTTGCCTTGCTTGAGGTGCCGACAGCGTGGCTGATCGACAAGTTCCGCTTCGTGCGCCCGGTCAGCGCCTCCATCGTGGCGGGCGGGGCAATGATCCTGGGCGCGCTGGCTGCCCTGTCTTTCAACGAACTCGCCGATTGGCATCCACTGGACTTTATTCCCTTGTTCGCGGGTCAGGGCTTTTTCGATGTCCTTGACGGGATTACGGCCAAATTGCTGATGCCTATTGGTGCACTTCTGACAGCGTTGTTCATTGGCTGGTTTGCGGATCGCAAGCTGGTTGATCTGGAGAACGGGCTGGGTGGCTGGCTGCACCTGTTCTGGCTCTTCCTCGTGCGTTTTGTGTGCCCGATTGCATTGATCGGGATACTGGTGGTGGGTATATTCCCCGGCATGTTCGAATAATTTTCTATTCCTGACGCAAAAAAGGGCCGCTCCCGATGGGGTTGCGGCCCTTTTCTTTGGCAGTGCTGGCGGTCAGAGCGTCGTCTTGACGTGTTCATCCTTTGATTCTTCGCGTACATCGAAGCCCATCAGCATTTTGGCATTTTCGACAAACCCGAGATCGCTGTTCCAGATTTCAGCCCTGCCCAGATCCATGCGCAGCATCAGCAAATCGGGATCGTCCTTGCCGCCAGGGAACCATGCCTCGACGATATGGCTCCACTGCTTGTCCAGCCGTTCACGGCTCGTTTCCTCTGTCAGTGTGCCGGAAAATCGTGAGAAGATTTCGTGGCCTTTGGAAGCAAAGGTTGCCGTGGCGGGACCACCATTGGCCACGCTGCTTTTGCGGTTGACGAAAAACCAGATTGAGCTGTTGGCATCCTTGTCCAGTTGCGCGGTCATCACCACTGCGTCATCGGGTGTGCTATCGAGTTGGAGGAACAGGAAGGGGCTGTCGTTCAACGCCTTCCAGAAGTTCTTTTTCAGGGTTTCTAGATCGCTCATTGTAATCTCCTTTTCCTATTAACGGTATTGCGTGGGCTGCGGTTCCGATGCCCCGTCCGGTCTGGTGAACAGGACAGCTTGCCAAAGTGGGTGAGTAGGAACATAAAAGGAACAAAGGAGTCGATTCGCCATGGACATGGCTTCCCTGCCACGCGCGGTGGAGCTGGCGTCTTCCGTTGCCTGCAATCCGCGCTGGCATCCGGGAGCCGTCCGCCCGCTACACAGCGAAATTTTTGCCCCTGCCACACAGGCAAGTGGGGCCGGTGCGGCGCTTGCGCTTGCGCTTGACGGCCTGCGCGTGCGTGATCGTGCGGCAGAAGATTCCGGAAACTATTCCAATGTAGGCAAGGTGACGGAAGATCGCGCCGTGCTGTGGGTACAGGATGCAGCCGCGTGTCGGCTGGGCGGACGGCCCTATCGTCCCGGCTTGCCCGAAGGGCTGCGCCACCGATTGATTCATGTTGCCGCCAAGACGGCGGAAGATGCGCTTTTTGCGTTGGAAGAAGGTGTGCGGTGCCGTGATCTGGCCTGCGTGATCGGGGAAATGGCGGGCAATCCCAAAGCACTCGATTTTATCTCTTCGCGTCGCCTCAGCCTTGCTGCGGAAAAACATGGCGTGCCCCTATTTCTCGTCCGCCTTGATGCTGCACCCGATCTCAGTTCGGCGCGGATGCGCTGGCAGGTCCGCGCGGCGCCATCCGCTCCGCCATTATGGAACCCGGCCGCGCCCGGCCATCCGGCCTGGCAGGCGGAATTGTTCCGCGCCCGCACTCATGCTCCCGGAGAATGGATTTTGCGCGATGAAGGATCTTTCCTTACCGCCGAACGCCCCGCTTGCCCCGCGCCGGATAATGGCGATCTGGGCTTGCGAGCTGGCGCTCGATCGCTGGCGGCACTCTGAAAACTGCGCGCGGGGGGAAGGGGCTGATGCTCAGCCGCTCGCGCTGATCGCGGAAACTGCGCGCGGTCCCCGAATCGAAGCTGCCAATGCCGCCGGGCTGGCAGAAGGCGCGGTGCGTGGAATGATGCTGGCCGATGCTCGCACATTGTGTCCGCATATCTTGGTGCAACCCAGCGATCCGGGGGGCGATCTTGCTTTTGTCGAACGGCTTGCCGTCTGGGCCCAGCGCTGGGGGCCGTGGAGCGCGATAGACGCGCCCGATGGCGTGTTGGTGGATGTAAGCTCGGTCGCGCATCTGTTTGGTGGAGAACGCCGTCTGCTGGCCGATGTGGCGCAATGTTGCGCCGCGCGCGGTCTTGCCGTTCGCACTGCGATTGCGCCAACCGCTGGCGCGGCCTGGGCCTTGGCGCATTACGCGCAAATGGGTGGCACATCGGCAGGCGCGATCCTTGGCCCGCAAGATGATATTGCCACCAGTCTGGCCGATCTGCCCGCAGCCGCATTGCGGCTGGACGATGACGTGCTTCTTGTTTTGTGCCGCCTCGGGCTCAAACGATTGGGAGACTTGCTGGGCCTTGCAGCGGGTGCGGTGAAAGACGAAACGGATGATGGCATAAAGGCCGGGCGCGATGCTGTTCACCGGCGTTTTCGCAATCGCACTTCGCCTTCCGCCAATCCGCTGGTGCGGATGGACCAGCTTATCGGACGCGTACCCGAACCGCTGCTGCTCGTTGTTCCGATCACTGCCCCGCTGGTGCAGCGTCGTCTGCTCGAACCCATCCGCCACCGTTCGCTGCTGGATCGGGTGGTGGAAGATCTTGCTGCAGACATGGTGCGCGTGCTGGAAGGGCGGGGCGAGGGTGCGCGCCGACTGCAGCTTGGCCTGTGGCGCGTGGATGGCGAGGTGGTGCTACGCGATCTTGAAATGGCGGCTGCCACGCGCGACGCGGCCCATATATGTCGCCTTTTCACCAGCCGTCTAGACGATGTCGATGCCGGTTTTGGAATCGAGATGTTGCGCATGCGCGCATCCTGGGCAGAGCCCGTGGCGCTGGAGCAGGATGATCTGGAAACTGCGGCGCAGGAACATGGCACCAGCCTTGCCGTCTGTATCGACAGGTTGAGCGTTCGACTGGGTAAGGATGCGGTGCAGCGCCCGGTGCTGCGCGCCAGCCATATCCCTGAACGCGCGCAAGGGTGGCAGGCCCCCCTCGAAGCTGAACCTGCGCATCAGGAACAGCTCGCCTTTCACGATCGTCCGCTCAAACTGCTCGACCGGGCAGAGAAAATCGCGGTGCTCTATGCCAGTCCCGATGGCTATCCACGCCGCTTTCGTTGGCGCGGTGCGCTTTATGATGTGGCGCGGGTGGAAGGGCCGGAAAGAATCGCGCCTGAATGGTGGCGCGAGAGAGGTGGCACCCGCCTGCGCGATTATTATCGCGTAGAAGATGATGCTGGCTGCCGTTACTGGATTTACCGTGCGGGCCTTGCCGGAGATGGTCGCGGAGGAGAGCCGGACTGGTTCCTGCAAGGCATGTTTGCATGAACAATCATAGCGCCAGGTCCGGGCAATCCTGCGCCACCAGATCACCATTGTCCCAGCGCGCCATATATTGGGTCTGTCCGGACGCAAGCTGGGCGCAGGCGACATTGATGCCATCGGCATAAACAACCGCCAGTGTGCGCGCATATCGATCCCGTCCCAGCCGGACGATGGAAAGCTGGACACCTCCTGTCAGGATTCCCATCGCGCGTTTCGAAGCTTGTCCATCCCCTTCCACGCATTGGCGGCCGGCACGGCAGCCACGCGTTTCAGGCGCATCAATGCCGGTGATTCGGATGCGTTCCTCCCCGCAGCGAATCGTATCGCCATCGGTGACCGTGCAACCGGACGGCAGCATTGTTGGCACTTCGGAAGAAGACAGGGCAGCAGATGAAAAGGAAAAGGTGAGCGCAATGGATAGAGTGATCATCCCACATGGCTAGGCCTGCGGTCGCACAATGGGTGCACTCAGCCTGCTCGGGGTCGGAGGCTTAGAATCGTGGAATTACATATCACGCAAGCCGCTGAATGTTCGCCTGTGACGAACTTGCCGAGTATCAAAGTGCACAGCGCAACAGGATTGCCGCTTGCACCACTTTCGAACTATCCCTAGGGGCATGCCCGGTCCGGGGAGTAGCGCAGCCTGGTAGCGCATCTGTTTTGGGAACAGAGGGTCGCAGGTTCGAATCCTGTCTCCCCGACCATTTTACCTTCCGCCGAGTCTCGGAACGCACCGAGCTGGGCGTAACGCCCCCACCGCCCATCACCATTCCGAATCAGTGTCAGCTCTGCTCGACCGGGCGTACGCTGGCGCGTTCCACCAGCTTAACAGGGGCTCGTCGCCGATCCTGCGTCTCTCGCTGCCCTAGGGCAGCTTCAGCCAGCAGCACACCTGCCAGCCGAAAATCGGGCTCTATCGTGGTAAGCGGCGGGTTGCTGTAGACACCGCCGCCCAAGCCGTCGAACCCGATTACGCCGACCTCGTCCGGCACATTGATGCCGTGGTCGCGCAACGCCTCCAACACGCCGAGGGCCATTGCGTCACATGAACAGAATATTCCATCGAAAGGGCGAGAGGATGCGATCAGCGAAGCTGCTGACAAGCGCCCCTGTTCCAGCCGCGTTTCAGCATCGACGAAAATGGGCGGACTGCTTTCAAGGTTCCGCTCACGCATTTTTTCATCATAGCTGACATAGCGTTCGCGAAACTGGTTCTGGCTTGTTCGCGTGTCTCCGATATAGACAATATTCCGGTGGCCGGCCTGCAGCAGCCTTTCGACTGCCATATGCGCGCCCTGCCGGTTATCCGAATCCACCCGTTGATGATCGAGATATGGCGAGCCCCAGCTGGCAACATGGGGCCTTCCCAAAATCGCGCGATGATATTCCCAGGCCAGATCATTGGTGCTTGTGCCTAGCAAAACGATGCTATCGGCCTGCCGCGTTTCTATGAAATCACCGTCGAAATGCCCTGGTTCAGACTGGAAGGATACCAATGCCTGATATCCCATTTCGGAAATGGCCGCGCAGGTGCTGCCCAGTAGATTGTAATGAAAAGGGTTGATCTCTGTGGCCCCTACTCCGGGCCGTGTGATGACCACTATGGCGATAGTGCGTGTCTTGCCGCTGCGTAGCCGCGCAGCGCGGGAATCCACCCGGTAACCCAGCTCATCGGCGGCAGCGCGCACTTTTTCGCGCGTTCGTTCCGTGATCGATGAATCGCCCGACAAAGCGCGGGAAACTGTCGATTGATTGACTCCCGCCCGCTCTGCCACTTCGAAGGACGTCACACGGTATGCGGGGGTGATGTCTTTGGTCATGGCAATGCCACACTAGCGCACGTATCGGGCAGGACCAACCAGCCCGCGATCAACGCTGCATCGATAGCATCACGTCCCTGACACAGGATGGCTTCACCCCGCGCTGTTCAAGATAGCTGAATATGCGTCGCCACCAATCATACAGTCGATCAAGATCATTTTCGGTACGCACATAGGGCGTATCGCCAGGGCGCAGTGACGGGCTGTGAAATGAGAACACGAGCAGTGGTGCGCCATCGTCCAGTGCCATATCTATCCCGCGAATGGCCTCTTCAACGCTGACCCCCTCCGGGGTCAGGGGCACACGCTCCAGCAGGCCCGTTCTCGAGAGTAATCCGCGCAGTGATGGTGCCCGCCACAGGCGGGGATAAATGGCATCGCCCTGTCGCCGTAATAAACCCCAATAGGTTGTCGTAAGCGGCAATTCGAGCAGCGTGCGATCATCATCTATCCAATAGGGTTCTATCGGGTGATGACGATAATCGGGGCCTTGTCCGGCGGAATAATCGAATTTCGGGCGCACTGAGCTATCCACAGCAATGCCCAGCTTCCTGAGCACCTCAGCCGTATTGGGGCCGGCGCCATAACGGCCCGCGCGATAAATCAACGGTGCCATACCGAAATTTGTCTCGATCGTATCGCGCAGGCTAGTAATCTTGGATTCTTCCAATTCGGCCGAGAGGTTTCCGGCAAAGGAATTGCAATCGTTCACCTCCTCTTCGAAGGGCGGGTTCACCCAAGGGTGCAATTGTACGCCCACTTCGGCGCGGCCATTGGCGAGGGGTCCGCGCAGGATTTCTGCCGCAAGAGTCGAATTGGCGATAGGCCAGTCAATCAGATAGATCGGCACGACGTCCGCATGTTCGCAGAACTGTTGGAATTTCGCTAGCCGACCGACATGCTCGATACCATGGGTGTCACGCGATAGCGGTTTGCCCCAGTCAAATTCTTCTTCCGTATCCACTGTGAGCAGAAAACGGGGGATCTTGTCGCGAAAACGCGCACGGCTTCTGGGTGTTGGCGGATCGAGAATGCTCCGCATTTCCGCATGCTCTCCAATAATTATTGCGGCAAATTATCCGCTATCGCGTCCCATCTCCGGGCTAGGTTCGCTGCGGGGATGGGTCAAGGTCGGAAGGGTAAGGGTCAGACGATTCTTTTTACAAATCAACTTCCCGCCGGCAGCATGTGCTTCTGCCTGCGCAAGCCGGAAGGTGAAATCCGTGCCGAACATTCCGGCATTCACTGCACGCTGCCGTCCGGCTTCGCCAGTATCGCCATTGCCGGTTTTCGTCAGTCCGCCTGGCGCATCCAGTTCCAGCTGTATCGTCTCGCCATCGCTGGAAAGGTTAAGCGCGACCTCGTCGCCCGGAGAAATCGCTCCTGCTGCCGTGGCGAGCAAGCGCCAACACAGTGCCAGCGCATCGGTCCGCTCGAGTGCGAAGGTAAAATCTGCGCCATTCACGATCAGCGAGAAACCTGCATTGCGAGAACGCAATACGCCTTCAAGGCGCTTCACCGTGTCGGCCACTGCAAGGTGCAGGTCAGCTTCCCCTGGTTCAAGAACCATCGCCGCACCTTCCAGGCTAACCAGCCTGTCCACCTCGTCAAATCCGGCGAGGAGCTTTGCTGCATCCACAGCGATGGCTGCGGCATGGGCGCGATATTGGTGTGGGGCAGAACCGAAGAGCTGCTGCTGTATGATCTCCGCAAATCCCTGTATCGCGTTAACGGGCGTGCGTAGCTCATGCAGGACCTGACGCATCGCGTCGCTTTCATCATCCGGCAGACTGTCCGCGCCAACTGGTGCAGGTCGGCGCAGACACCCGCCGTAGCCAGTGAAGCCGCCGGTGAGTGGGTCGAACAGGGGAACGGCGTCAATGCGCCATTCGCCTGCAATTTCGGTGGCGATGTCCAATGTCACGGGTTCGGCGTGGACAGGCTGGCGTGCCTTCAACCGCGCGGCGGCACGATCGGACAACTTGATCAGCAGCCCTGGGTTGGCAGAAGTGAGGCGAAGGCCAACCAGCAAGGGTGCGACCGTGTCATCAGCCCAATGCACGTAACCCTCGGCATCGGCAGTAAACTCAAAGCCCGAAAGCTGGCGCGATACTGGCGGCGCCTTCAACGGAGCATTCGGTTGAGAGCGCCGTCCTTCTCTAAATGCCTCAATCCGACGGAGCAGTGCACCGATTCCATCCTTTTCAGTCACTGATGGAGACGGCGGTACCACCGATTGGCTGGCTATCGGTGGTTCAGCGTCCTTCGTTGACAGCTCACCCTGCATTTCTTGGGGCACGGGCAAGACCAGATCCCCTACACCCAGTTTTGCCAGCAGGTCCTTGACTGCGGGAGAAATATCGCGCCGATGACGCATAAATCCGCGCGCGGTAATCGGCAGATGCGGTATCAGTTCAATCCATTGCGCATCTTCCAGCCTTGCAGTGGCCATTGCAGCTGCAGCTGGCTTCGCATTTCCTTGCGCCAGAAATCCGATCAATTTCGGATTTCGGAGCCGCAGCCCCGGTTCCCGAAGGATTTGCGATTGCGCGTCCTGAGGAATCGCTTCCATCAAAAGCCCAAGCCGTCCGTAGGCCTGCTGGACAAGTCCGGACATCATATCTTCTCGCATCGCGCCAAGGAGGTCCAGCAATTGCCTGAATTGCGTGCGCAAAATCGCGTCGCTGTCTGCGCGGGTGCGCAGCACTGTGGCGAGGCGATCGTCAAATTGCATTCAGGCTCCGGTCCGGGACAGGTTAAAATTATCCTAACGGTGCAATAGTCTGTTGCGCTGTGTCGCACATGCGCGCTTCCAGCTGCGTTGCAAAAAGGGACAATTGCGTGCATATAAAATAATAATTCGTCTCTTTGGCATTTTGCGTGCCGGAAATGTCTCGAATGGATAAGACACTTACAGAATCGCTAGGGGAAAAGAGCAATGTCAGCTCTCGACAGGATTGATCGTAACCTGCTTGCCGAGTTGCAGGCTGAGGGGCGGGTGACAAATGTCGACCTTGCAAAGCGGGTCGGGCTGACTGCGCCACCGTGCCTGCGCCGTGTTCGCGCCTTGGAAGAAGAAGGCGTTATTCGCGGTTATCACGCTGATCTGGATGCTTCCAAACTGGGTTTCGCCATCACTGTTTTCGCAATGGTGAGCTTGCGTAGCCAGGCTGAAGAGGACCTGAAGGCGTTTGAAGATCACATGGCAACGCTGGCCGAGGTGCGTGAATGCCACATGCTCAATGGCGAGATTGACTTCATTCTCAAGATAGTCAGCCGCGATTTGCAGAGCTTTCAGGAATTCCTGACCAGCAAGCTGACGCCTGCACCCAATGTTGCGAGCGTGAAGACATCGCTGACCATTCGCACCGCCAAGCACGAACCTGGCGTGCCGCTGGAGTAACGCAATGAAGGCGAAGACGATGGAAGGCAGGTGCCTGTGCGGCGGGGTTACGATCACGCTGCATGCGCCAAAGGACCACGTCGAAATCTGCCATTGCAACATGTGTCGGCGCTGGGGCGGGGCGTTTTACGCCGCGCTTGAGGGCGATAGCTTCACAATCGACAACAGCGAGCTTGTGTCCACCTACCAATCAAGCGCGTGGGCCGAGCGTGGCTTTTGTAGCAAATGTGGAAGCAACCTCTGGTACAGATTTCTGCCCACAGGCAATCGAAGCTTCCTGGCCGGACTGTTCACCGAAGCCGATGATCTTCCGGTCGGTCAGGAAATATTCGTTGATGAGAAAGCAGCCTGGATTGCGCTTTCTGGCGATCACCCGCGATTGACTGGTGAGGAAATTATCGAACAGGCAGAATCGGCCGGCTTCACATTTGATTAAGCCGCGTGATTACTCCGCAGCCTCGGCGCGTTCGGCCAGCCAGTTTTCAAGCCATTTGATCGTATAATCACCGCTGATGATATCCGGCTGGCGGATCAGTTCTTCATGCAGGGGAATCGAGGTATTCACACCCTCGATGACCATTTCTTCCAACGCACGGCGCAAGCGCATCAGGCACCCTTCGCGGGTACGACCGTAGACGATCAGCTTTGCGATCATGGAATCATAATATGGCGGGATCGTGTATCCGCCATAGAGTCCACTATCCACACGCACATGCATGCCGCCAGCCTGGTGATAATAATCAACCTTCCCGGGTGACGGTGTGAAGTTGAAGGGGTCTTCGGCATTGATACGACATTCAATCGCATGACCGCTGAACCGCAATTCATCCTGCGTAACCGACAATGGCTTGCCGTCAGCGATACGGATCTGTTCGCGCACCAGATCCATGCCGGTAATCGCCTCTGTCACCGGGTGTTCGACCTGGAGACGTGTGTTCATTTCAATGAAATAGAATTCACCGTTTTCCCACAGGAATTCGATAGTGCCGGCGCCCCGATAGCTCATCTGCGCCATGGCATCGGCCACGATACCGCCCATGCGATCCCGTTCTTTGGATGAAATGACAGGCGACGGCGCTTCTTCGAACACCTTTTGGTGGCGCCGCTGCAAGGAACAGTCGCGTTCTCCCAGATGGATGGCCTTGCCGTTACCATCGCCGAAAATCTGGAATTCGATATGCCGCGGATCGCCGAGGTATTTTTCTAGATACATCGTGTCATCGCCAAAGGCAGACTTCGCTTCATTCATGGCCTGCCGAACGAGAGATTCCATCTGCGAATCGTCGGGGATGACCTTCATTCCGCGGCCACCGCCGCCAGCGGCAGCCTTGGCCAGAACCGGATAGCCAATCTCTGCGGCTACGCGGCGCATCTCATCGAAATCAGACACGGCACCATCGGAACCGGGAACGAGCGGCAGGCCGAGCGCGCCAGCCGTTTTCTTGGCCTGCACCTTGTCACCCATGGTGCGAATATGCTCGGGCTTGGGGCCGATCCACTTGATGTCATGCGCTTCGACAATGTCTGCAAATTGTGCATTTTCAGACAGGAAGCCGTATCCCGGATGGATCGCATCTGCATCGGTGATTTCTGCCGCAGAAATAATCGCGGCTATATTGAGATAGCTTTCCGATGCAGCTGGTGGGCCGATGCACACGGCATGGTCGGCCAGACGCACATGCATGGCATCGGCATCGGCGGTAGAATGCACCGCGACAGTTTCAATCCCCATCTCATGCGCAGCGCGGTGAATTCGCAGCGCGATTTCGCCACGGTTGGCGATCAATATGCGGGAAATGGCCATGATCTGCGCCCTGTCAGCAAGCTAATTTCAGGAAATGATGGCGAGTGGCTGGCCGAATTCGACCGGCTCACCATTGCCGATGAGCAATTGCTGCAAAGTACCGTCAGCAGGGGCGGTGATCGGGTTCATCACCTTCATCGCCTCTACGATCAGCAGCGTATCGCCCTTTTTCATCCTGTCGCCTTCGGCAAAGAAATTGGCTGCCTCTGGTTCGGGGGCGAGATATGCGGTTCCAACCATTGGCGACTTGATCGCATCTGTCTCTTATACACATCTCCGAGCCCACGAGACTAGGCATGATCTCGTA